>Ga0315909_10000593_pt1 | contig 49075 bp, 61 predicted proteins | sample LakEriMetagenome_11_FD_203527 | JGI IMG/M metagenome (GOLD analysis project Ga0315909, IMG submission 203527) | Freshwater fungal communities from buoy surface, Lake Erie, Ohio, United States - Buoy 2 MA125 | ecosystem: Environmental > Aquatic > Freshwater > Lake | place: USA: Lake Erie, Ohio... | reverse complement strand
GATGTAGCCATTTCAGCCTCCTAAGTAGGTTTGTGCTTCACGTTGAAGCTCGGTTGCAGTTTTTACCTGCTCTTGTTGCAGTTTTGCCGCGTCTCGCGTCAATCTTGCAGACTCTATGCGCTCTTGGGTGAGATTCTTCTCTGTTTGCATCGCAACCTCGAGCTGTTGATCGGACTCGAACTGCTGTTTGCTCTGTGTGAGCTTGGCAACATCGAGTTGTTGTTGGTTTTGGAGCTTCTGAACAGCCAATTGGTTGTCCGCTTGGTCTTTTGCAGTCAAGCGTTGGGTCTCTGCCATGCTTGTCTGGAGCAAAACCTGTGCTTCTGGGGTCATTGGAGGCGTGTTGCCCTGCTTGAGCTGTTGAATTGTCTGCATCATCTTCTGCAATTCAGGGACAGTCTGCGCAAATACCTTCTGCGTGTCCAAAGAAACGTGCTGTGAGGCGATAGCCATGAGCTTGTCTGCCTCTGGCGTAACCTTTGGATCGTCGTAGTCCGTGGCTTGGCGACCCAAAGTCTTCACAATGTAGCCATTCATGCGGTTCAAGTACCACATGGAGATGTGTTGCTTCAAGTGCTCGACCATCTGGGGCAGGATGATAGGCTGAACCAAGGGGTTTGAGCCAAACACTGGGTCTTTGTAGAAGTCCATGTGGCTTTGGATGTGAGACAGGTGGTCTTGCTCCATGTAGGCAAAGGCGGCTTGCCCAAGCATCATGGCGACGTTCTCATTGGCAGAGTCGCGCTTCTCAGGAGCTGGGACGTCTTTCATGATCTCGTTGATGCCCGGCACCTTGATCTGCTTCAAGAACCTCTCCACCACGACCTTTCGGTTAAACAGGTCAGGGTTCTTCTCCATCAACGCCATCACCGCTTGGCTCTGCGCCATACGCTGAGTCTCAGAGAAGATGTGCGGGTCAGATACAGGGATTACGTCCGTGTTAGAAGCGAAGTCTTCCTTGCGAATGTCGAGGTCTTGAACCACTTCACCCTTGCGTTGCTCGTCTAAGTACCAACGATTGAGGCGTCCAAGGATCTTGAGGACTCGACCCTGTGACTCGTGTAGACGTGAGTGAATGGCAGAGAACACCGCGGCGCCCTGCTCGATCAAAGCTTGGGTGGTTCCTACAGGGGTGTTGGAGGTCACGTCAGCGATCTTTTCCTCTGCGGTGGTTACTACCCCCTTAGCCGCCTTGTCAAGCCATCCTAGAAGCTCAAATAGAACCTGTGAGGGTGGGTTGAAGGGCATGGGCATGGCGATCTTGCGGATGTCATCGACGCCCGGCGCACCTTCGATCTCACAAACCTGCGTTACATCGACCTGTTGGGACTGACCAGAAATCTTTGCTCCCTTGAGCTTGAGCATGGTCGCCGCGTTGTTGATGTGTGCGGAATCCAACAAAGCGCGTAAGGAGCCTGTAAGAGCGGCTGACAAGCCACCGATGAGCTGTGGCAAGCCAATAGCGTAGGCGCCACGCCATGGGATGAACTTGAACTCGACCAACCAATCTAACTTGGTCATGGTCTCGTCGCCCTCTTCCCAATTGCGATACAAGCCGACGCACTCGTTCTCGTGCTCGTCAATCATCAAGATGTAGGGGGCTGACTCACCGTCTGTCAGTGGGTCATCTTCTAGCTCAAGCCATGTGTAGATGTGATAGACCTTGCGCAGTCCGTCTTCGTTGTCTTCGTACTTGCGACCTTCAATCTTGTTGTTAGCCTTCTGTGAGTGCGTCTCTTCAGGTTCAGCGCTAACACGAATAAGGTCGATGTCACGGTACAAACCTGAGCGAATGCGGTTCTTGAACTCCCACTCGGTGATGGTCTGCATCTCAGTGACGCGCTGGGCTGTGTAGAAGTTAGCCGCGGCAAAGGGCAACAGAATGTTGTCGATGGGCATGAACTCAGCGCAGGGACGCTTCTTCTTCTCGTCGTACCACAGCTTGATGTACTGTGAGCCACCCAAAGGAAGCTGAGTCAGCATCTGCTCCTGCTCGTCGCGGAACTCTTCGATCTGCTCAGTCAACTGCCAATTCATGTAGTCGCGCTTGCGCTCAGCCTTCTGAATCTTGGACTCATCCACGTCACCAAGGATCTTGGTGCGGGTAGGGCCATCAGGTGGGAACATCTCTTTGATGGCACGAGAGGCGAAGTCCACGCAGGCTTCAGCCATGACAGGGTGAACAACCTTGCTGGCGCCCATGAAGGTGGCACCGCCCGGCGCATCATTCCCCATGCCCGTACGCTTGAGACCTTCTTCGTACTTCTTGTCGCGCTCCTCACGAGACTTCTTGTCGTTCTCGACCAAGTCCATGTAGCGTAGGGCAATCTTATTCAGGTCATAGGGGTCGATCTCTTCTGCCAAGTTGGCGTAGAAGTCTTCGTCCTCCATGGGGCCTTTACTGTCCATGCGAACAATGGCAGAGCCGTCAGGCAACTCCTCGACCTCAGCGTCTTCTGGGGGCATCTCATACTCAATGCCTTCGTCCTCATCGACCTGTTCGTTCTTTAACCCGTCGATAAAACGACCAGCGTTTTGGTCTTGTGGGAATTGTGTCGCCATAGCTTATTTCCTTTTGAGCTTCTTGTTGCTCAGTTCCATGAACATAGTATCGCGGTTCTTGGTCATTGTAACCTTGCCGCTTTTTGCGTCTTTAACTTTTGGTTTAACTGCGCCACCTTTAGCGTAGACATCAGGCAGAATAATTGGTGGGCGACCACCAAGCATAGGCTCGGATTGTGGCAACACCAAACCACCAGACAACTCTAATTCTTTTTTCATCGCCTCAATAAATTCTTCTTGAGAGCGCCGTGGCAATCCCTCACGCAGATCCATTGTTGGGGTTATACCAACCAAGTTACTCTTCTCACCCCTGCCAGCCAACGCTCTACTGCGGTGGCGACCTTCATGACCTGAAATGTAGGGGAGTAATGGCAGACCAACTTCTTCTTTTGCCAAGTTAAGGTAAGGAACGCTATCAAACATAGCAATTCGCTCAAGGTGTTTGACATACTCATTTGTTGGTACGGTGTACTTAGTAATTTCGCCCTGCTTGGCTGACTCCGCCGCCTTTGGGCCTACGCTTGTCTTACCTTGCAACTCAGACGCAAACTTCTCAAAGTCCGCTGGACTCATGGTCATCAACGCTTTGGCGTTGTCGCCTAGAAACCGTTCTTTGAGCGCATCTAGGTTGTACAGGTTCTCAAGGTTTGGCACTTCGTCAGACGCACGTTCTACACGCCTTGCGCCGTAGCCACCCTTCTCTTGCTGGACAATCTTCTTTAGCTCAGTCAATGCGCTAGGCTTCATGATCATTGGGGCTTTAGCCGCCATACGCTCAATCTCTGCCTTGATCTCAGCGTTTGTCAGTGAGTTAGGGACAACGTCGGCAAGGTATCTGTTCTGATCCCTAGCGATCAAAGCTTTAACAGCCTCAGCTCTAGGCGCCATCTCTTCCTTCATCTTCTTCATCTTAGCAAGAGCCGCCATCTTGGCAATTGATCCGCCCTTGCTGTATTCAGGCTCTTCTTGAGGCTCAAGCATTTGAGATGCCGCGCCAGCGCCAGCCGTTGGGATGCCAACCTGTTGGTACAGGGGTAGACCCTTCTGCTTGATGGATTCACGCATCTCTGGTGTGATGGGGAAGTTGTGGAGCTTGATCTGGTTAAACGTGTCCAGCTTCTGAAGCTCTTCAGCCATGAGACGCTCAGAGTCCGCCCTTGCCATTCTGCCAACTAAAGTTTCTTCGCCAGTTTCTGGATCACGCCTCATCAGATCTACCATGCCATCAAATGGTTCATTGAGGTCTTGGACGGTAATGAATGGGTGATCACCACGCATACCACCGCCCCAAGATGTGCTCTTAGGGTCTCTGGTGGATACAGGAATACTGTTCATCTCAACCTTGGCGCCGTATTTATCGCCAAAAGTGTTTAGGTAGTCGGTCAGCATCTTGTCGTAAAAGCCTTCCATACCTTCCTTTCGGGGTAAGGATGTACCTTCTGGTTCCGTCTGCATACGATCCCATACGCGGTTCGTGAGCTTATCTATTTGCTCTTTAGTGTTATCACGACGCATGACTATGCTCATGATTCGGTGCAGGTCTTCTTTTGTCTTGACTGGATCGCCACCCCTCTCAAGCAATATACCGCGATCACGAGCTAGATTTTCAATGTCTTCATTGCCGTATCCGCCACCGTATTGCTCTTTGGCTCCTACAGTCCAACCGTCGTCGCTCTTCTTCCAATCGATGCGTTCACTGCCGTAGCGCCTGAATTGCTCGGCACCCGGCGAGATTGCAATACTGTCGTATCCATTCTCAGCGGCGTAGTTAAGTAGGCGTTTCATAGCCAGCTCGTGCCAGTTCTTTTTAAATGGAGCGTCAGGTACACCGTAATTGATGATGTTCTGCAACTCGTCCCTTTGCTCTTGCAACTGCATGAGCTTGGGGGTGATGATGTTTGCCTCATCAACTAAGGCTCTGTGTCCTTCGCCTCGATAACCTATGCGCTCAGCTTCATCACGAAGTTGACCGCGCTTGTTAACTAAATCTTTAAATTCTTTTTCAAGCGCATTGCTTTGCTCTATGTAGTCATCGGGCTTGTATCCCTTCTTGCGACCAGTTTGATGCCAGTCAGATTGGATCTCTTCAACCTGCAAGATCTTTTTAGGCGGAGTCTTTTGCTCACCCTGTGCCATCGTTACGTTGTTGCGTATGTTCTCAGGCAAAGTCTCAACATAAGCCTGCAACTCTTCAGGCGTATTAAACATCTGTGATTTCCTGCCAGACGTATTGTTGACAACATAGAAGCCCTTTTGTGGGGGCTGGGGAATAAGCCTGTCTTGCACACGCATGTGCGCTAAAACATTAGGGTCTTGCAAAAAATGAGTTGACCAATAGTTGTTGTCGCCTTTTGATGTGTCTAGTTTAGGTAACTTCAATAACATCTCGCGGTAGTTCTCACCACCAGCGGTTTTGTATTCACTGTACTTCTCAAGATCTTCATCAATCTCTTCGTTCCATTTCCGTATTACACGACTAGGAACCTCATCCCATGAGTCATATCCAGAAGTCTCGATCCTGTCTCGTAACAAGTCATCGCGCTCGGTGTCACTGATCTCTGTAAGATGGCGCTCACTAACTTGAGGTGGAGGGTTATCAGCTAAGACTTGCTGAGCCTCTTGCTTGGTCATCTTGCCTTTGTCCTTGAACGCCTGCTCAAGCTTACGATCAGCAATCTCCGCAGGCTTAACGCCCTTGGTCTTCATGACTTCGGTTAGAAACTCAGCGCCTGTACCCTTGTTGCGCTTGAGGTTAGCAAGCGTCTCATCCACAGCGGAGTAGAAGGGTTTTTTCTTTGTGGCTTGTACGCCGATGTCAGCTAGTCCACGAAGTAAACTCATAGCGGTCTCTCCTCTAAGATCAGATCGTCACCAGTGATAGCACCACCAGCGGCTTTGTGCATACCACTGTCAGCAACTTGACGCGCCGCGTCATCTACTGACAAGCCCTTGTTGACAAGGTCTACGATCTTGTTGAGGTTGTTCATGCTGTCCTTGATGCCGTACTTCTGAGCGGCTTCTACGAACTCACTGCCATCAATGTAGGCGGCTGGTTGCTTGACAGCTCCTGCTGGCTTTTTAACGGTTCCGCCGTCTTTAAGCTTAAGCTGAAACTTCTTCCTACGCATGTAATCATAGATCTGCTTGATGTCGTTAGGATCAAACTCGCCCTGCTTCAAGCCTTCTTGGTAGAGCTTGACGGCATCGATGGAGCGAGGGCCGATCATCTCAGAGATATTTTCCTTGCGCTTCTCCATAGCTCCAATAGCCATGTTGCGCAACGCTTCTGGCTTTGCGCTTGGGTACAACGCCTTCATCTCACGATAGATGCCTTCAAATGTGTTTGGCATCAAAAACTCTACAGGCATGTTTGGCATAGATGCGTAATACTTGCCGCCAAAGTCATGCGAGTAGGTTGAAGACTTGGATGGTCGGATCTTGCTAAACGGATCAAGCTCAGCAGATACGTTGCCAACCCATCCCTTTGGGACGCCTTTAAGCTCGTCTGCAATGACAGATCCGATTAGGTCTGGATAGTTGTACTCAAGGCGCTTTTGAAACTTCTTTTGGCTCAGGCGATCCATCAGTGCCCGACGCAAATTCATGTCCGTAACAGACGTAATGCCTTTTTCCTTGTTGCCCTTGATGCCTTCGCGAAGCTGAACCAAGAACTCAGGCGAATCAATTGGCGCGACGTTCTGGAAGTAACCTTTGCCTTTAGCTTCAAAAGACATGCCACGCAACTCATTGGTCAGGTCATCTAGCTCTTTTCTGCTGAGGTTACCCTGTTTAAGCAAGTCCATCGCAATGTCAGTTGGGAATGTTGACGCATGTTCAGCCTTGTCAGCCATACGGATGGGGAAGCCAAAAACCTTTCCAGTGCCACCAAGAATCTGGTTCTCTACGGAGGCTTGGTCAATACGATCCTGAATGCGGTTTGCAATACCTTCGTTAGAAGCGCCAGCAATACGCTTCTTGACGTGCTTGATGTCACGCATGTAGTTGTCGCCACCTTCTAGCAACACAGGATTGGTCAACGGTATGTCACTGACTTCAGTCACAAGCTTGTTGCGGTCAGATGCATCCCAAGGGAAAACCTTCACGCTGGACTTGTCAAGCTTCTCAATGTCCAGATCTTTGCGTGGAACTAAGCCGCCAATGTCTGTGCGCTTATAGCGTGTTCCCACTGTGGGATCGGGGCTCTTTTCAGTGTGTGGCAAGTGGATGTTTGAGCGTGTACCCTGCGCCAGCCCACCAAGAATGTCAGCTCCAACGCCACCACGCTCCATGATCTGCGGAACAACATTCTCAGCAAGCTTCTCACCAGCTCTGCCTAACGCCATGGCTGGCGCTTTTAACACCTTCATCATTGGGGCAACGCCTAACGCTGTACCAGCATAGAACGCAGGATCAGCCGCTTCTCTAACGCCTTGGTAGTCAGGGTGCAAGACGCTAAAGCCCATCTCATCTGGACGTTCGCCCATGAAGCCAGCGACAGTGGCGTAGGTGCGCGGATCTTTGAGCAGGTTGACGTCTGCGTCCTCAGCTCGCTTTTTAGCAGGGGCGTACTTCTTTGTGCCAGCACCGCCGAAGTAGGGCTTAGCGTCGTCTTCTGAACCGCCCTCTTTCATGTGAGCCAAGCCGCCCTTGGCGTACTTGAAGTCTTCAGGCTTGCCAAACTTGGGGTTCTTTGCCAGCACGAGGGGGCCGATCTGAATGACCTCCTCAGCATTGATCACAGGCGCCATGGTCTCGCGATCATAGAAGTAGCTGTGACGCTCTGGATCCATGCCAACCTGACGCCACTCTGGGTGCTTCAGATACTCCTTAGCCTTGGCAATAATGTCCGCCTCGCTCGTTGGGTTCCAATCACCCTTGATCGTTGCTATGGTTCCCTTGGGCTTGCCGCTTGCAATGCTCAGAGCCGCTTTCTCAGACATGCCGAACTCAGGGTTGAGCACGGAGGCTACGCTCTCGTGACCAATCTTCTTGCCTGCACCAAAGCCAGAGTCCTGCTCGTGGACAGTGGGCACCCACACACCTTTGTTTGTGTAGGCAGGGATGTCCAAGCGTAAACCCACTGGGTGCCCAGCCTTAAGCGTTTGGGATGGAATGCCGTATGTATCTCGTGCATCTTCCTTCAGTGCTCCCCTAGCTTCTTCTGCTGTGGCAGGCTTGGGTACAAAGTCGTAGGGCTTAACGGGCTTCAGAGCCTGCACAAGCTTGGCGTAGGTCTCACGGTCAAGCTCACCTGCTTGAAGCTTCTGAGCGGCTTCTGTGAGCTCTGGGACGCGCTTTGTGACGTCCTTGTAGTTCATGTTGATGCGATCCACCGAAGGATAGCGCCTTGCCAAGTTCTCAACCTCGTTCATGTTCAGCTCAAGGTCGTTGCCAAACTGCATGGCAATGCGTGGGATTTCAACCTTTGGGGGCTTAGCCGCTTTCAAACCCTTGCCGATTATGAGCTTGCCACCTGCATAAGCTGGCTCACCGTTCTTCATCTTTTGGTTGTTCACCTCGAGCATCATAGTGTCAGGGTTGTTGGAGATGGAGACCTTGCCTCCACGCTTCATGCCTTCGTCTGGCAAAGGCGGGAGAGGGCCAGACTCAGACTCAATTTGTTTGCGCAGGATGTCTTCCCATTCATTGCGTGTTAGATATTTGTTTTCACCAAACAAGCCAGCTTCTTTAGCTCTATGAAAATCTTCTGACCTGCGTCCCGGCATGTGTTGCAGTCTTGGATCAGTAGGAATAAACATACCAAGCTCGTCAGGGTCGGCTCTGTATAAGCCTGTGTTTTTTAGGTCTCCAACATCAGACCAATTTGCGCCTTTAACGAAATCCTGAACAAATGGCAGGTAGTCGTCTTTGGGCTTGGCGTTGCCCTTGCCTTTGATTTGAACAATTTGTTCATTTGTAGGAATTTTCATGTCCTTAAACAAAAGTTCAGTTTCGCGCTTTATTTCTTCTGGGCTTGGTCTGTAATCAATGCCATATACCCAATTGTCAAAACGCCTTGTAAATTCGTCTTGCACTTCTTGAGGTTGCTTTTCAATGTCGGCTTGAGTTGGTCTTGCTTTGCCAACCTCAACGGTAACATGAGGCTCGCCTTTGGCATCAACTAATGAGTAAACTTTTGCATCGCCACTTTTTATGGCTTCCCATCCACCTAAACCATATGATGAACTACCGCTATCACTAGAACCCTCTACCCAATCAGGATGCCCTTTTGGTGGCTCATACCCACGAACTGAGTGTCCCATGGCGTCTGACTCTGCGGCAAAGTCGCCGGGGCGGTTCAGCTCCACCCACTTAAAGCCTTCTGGATAATCTTTATAAACAGGTAACTCGGCACGAGATGTAGCACGAGCCTCGTTCATCTTACGTGCAAGCTCTTGGTCATACTCAAAGGTGCGGCGTACAGCCTGCTCCATGCTGACCTTGTTCAGTTGCTCAGGGCGGATGCGACCAGAGGCTACGTCTTGCCTAAGCACGTCAACAATATGGTCAAATTTTAGAGCTTGAGGCATCCCACGCATTGTTTCGTAGACCGTGTCATAGGGGTTTAATTTTTCAAGCCAAGGGTTTTGCTGTCTTGCTTTTTCCCCAAATTCTGTAGCTCTGCTTGGAGCAATCATTTCGTCAGCCATCTGCTCCCACATCTTGGCAGTTGGATTTGTTGCGGTTTCTTCTTCTGGAAATCCAAAACGCTTGCGTGTTTTAGCCAACTCTTCAGGCGTCCAAGTCATCTCAATGTTTTGCAAGTCTCTAGGCAAATGGCTGATGCCTTGCTCTGCCAGCTTACGCACTGGGTCTTCAGGCGTGCCCATTTCCTTCTTGACATAGTTGGTCAAGTTACTTTGAATCCATTTGTTCAAAGCAACTTCATTTGTTCTTGGGTTTTCCATCTCTCTTTCAAGATGCTCGGCAACCCTTCCTGCGCCACCCTTGTAGTCTGGCTGGCTTGCGGCTTGTTTTAAATCTTCAATACGTTGGCGGATAGCAAGATCAAATTCTGGGCCATAAGGAATGTTGCGGTTATTGATCATGCCTTGTGCAAGCAAAGGATCAAGAGCTTTTTCAACATCACCACGGAGCCAGTTACCACCCTTGGGCTTGATCACGTTGGACTGCGTGTTAGCGCCCATCGCCATGACCATCTCTCGAGGTAGACCGCCTTGCTCTAAGGCTCCCCTGACAACGGGCTCCATACGGCGCTCAATCGCTCTGCCAGCCTGCTCTGCTCCCTTGCCTGCTGTTCTCATGGCTTGGGCTGTGGCGGGGCCTGTCAAGTACTGCAAAGCCATCGCCTCGGGTAGCACTGGTGGGATCTTGTACTGTGTCTCGAGCTTCTCAAGGAAGTCGCCAATGTCACCAGCGTACTCATACGCCAAGGGCTGTGTAGGCTTGTACATGTTCTCGGCGATGTACTCCTCAGCGGCTTTACCGCCCTTGGTGATCGCTGTAGGGATTGAAGCAACAGATTGAGCGAGGGCTGAACCCATCAACCTACCAGCCTGTAAGCCACCAGCCAGCTTCTCAGGGAAAGACCTGTCAGCCTGCACTTGGCGCATGAGGTCAGCGTCACGTTGGGTAATGCGTCTGTTCAGCTCTCGGTTCTCTTTAGTAGGGACGCTAAGGTCAACCGTTCCAAGCTTAGGGATGAACTCGCTGTACTGCGGAAGCTCCATCGCACGTTCGTCATCAATGAACGGCATTGGCTGAGCCGACTTGAAGTTCTTATTCCTAATGTTCCCAACTCGTGGGTAGAACGCTGGTTTGTTTTCGTCAGCCATGGCTTATCCCGCTGAGTTGCTGTTAGCCCAATGATACCTTGGGTGTTGGAGTTCGTCCATCATTGTGAATATGGGTTCTCGCGCTTCTTAGCCATGCCACTGTCCAAGTAGTCGTCCTCGTCATAGTCGTCCCTTGGGGCGCCATCGATGTCCAGCCAGCCAGCATCGCGTAGGAACCGCAAGCCTTGGGTGCAGGCGTCCACAAAGTCGTCGTGGGTTGAGTCAGGGAAGCTACAGATCTGGGACACGAAGCCCTCAGCCCAGTCCTTGACGTAGCCCCTCCTAACGCCGCTCTCAGGGATCCATACACGCCCAGCGGCGATGATGTTGGACACGATGTTCAGGCGTTGGATCTTGTCAGCCCGACCGGGGTTGTACGCCCGAACAGGCAGGTGCGCTCGTTGCAAGTCTTGTATAAGAGCTATGCCCGAGGACTTGTCCTCCACAAGGATTAGGTCTATGCGCTTCTTCTCTTTGCCCTCGCCGTACACCACGTCGTACTCCTCAATCACCTTGGGGCGTAGGTCTGGGTATTGCAGGCGATCCTGCCAACAGTCGATCACCATCGCGGACATGGGGCCGTCTAGTGGCTTGAACACGCCGAACGTGATGGACGCTGTTGGATCGTTGACAGTCTTCTCTGAGCTGGCGCAATCGTAGCTTTGTAGGATGTACTCGAACTTGGGGAACGCCTTGTTGGGCGCCCAAAGCTTAAACATCTCGCGCTTGACGATACCTGATTCCTCGGGGTCTATGAGCTCCGCGTGGATTTCCTGACGTCCTATGCGGGTTCCTTCAAAGGCGAGGATCTGCTTCTTGAAGCTTGGCGCAAGGTTTTCTAGGTTGACATAGGTAGATGCCGTGGTGAGCGCTACGTCGTCTCCTTCACGCCCTATGAGCTCTACGATCAGGTCTTTGGGACGTGGGGTAGTCGTGGCAATGATCTGCGTCCTACCGTCGTCCTTCTTTAGACGCACGGCGAACTGGATGTTGTACCACGCTTCGTCAAGGTAATCCCAAGCGGCCAGCTCGTCCAGCCATGCGCCGTGATACTGGCCACCACGGAAGCGATCAGGTTCGCTGGCGCTGATACCTTTGATCAGGCTCCCGTTGATTAGGACAATTTCATGTAGGGCTTTGTTGTAGTCTCGTATCAACGCAGGTGGGATCACAGCCATCAGCCCTGACTCACCCTCAAAACACGTACCCCTAACGTCCATAGACGTAGGAGCTGACACGAGCCATCGGGTTTTGGGGTTCTCCCATGCCCACCACCAAAGCTGTTCAGCCGCGGTACGGGTCTTGCCGGCGCCTCGGCCAGCTAACATGAGCCATATTCCCCATTGCTTGTCTTCACCCCAAGGCTCACCCTCTGGTGGCTTCTGGTGATCAAAAGCGCCTGTAAGCCATTCTGAGCGCTTTGCAATGGCTATACGCCAGTAGGGGCTGGCTTTCTGTTGGACTTCTTTTAAGAGTTCCGCGGTAAGTTGATTGGCCTCAGCATCACTGATGATTCTTGTTTCGCTCATCAATTGATCCGTGACATCTCAAGACGCTTAAGGGCAACGTCCATCATCTTCTTCACATCCACGTCAATGACCATCGGATCGAACTCTTGTTCAGCCTGCTTGTGCTCACCGTACTTCTTAGGCGCCATGCGAGCGGCTGTCCACTTGCGGGTGTCAACCCTAAGCTTCATCCACTGTACGTAGGAAGAATCGAACTTGACCTCGATCACCTCACCGTTTTTGCCTATGACGTGAGCTAAATCAGGGTGTTGGTCAACGATGTCGATCAATTCATCAAACTGCGTCTCAGCCTGAAGTTCACGCGCACGTGCGTATTTGTCGCAAAAGACTTGATCGTTCACCAACCAACGGAACACGGTCGCCTTGTCTGGCATCTTCTCGTCTTTGCATATTTTGTTCAGACTTTCCCCTTCTGCTATACGTAAACAGATGGTATTGACTAGCTCATCCGTGTACTTGGAAGGTCTGCCTGTCTTGGTCACCTCTTTTGTTTGCGGCTTACCTGTCACATCGGCGACTGGGTCGCTGGAAAGACTCTTTGGTTTCTTGGCCATCACTGCACTCCTTTAACCCAAAGTTTAACGGATCTTTGTGTTTGTATGCAATCAGTCCTTCAGTCCCCTCATTATTCTTCTATCCATGTCCTTGATAGTTAGCTTGAATTCTTTGTTTTGTTTCTCAAGGTTTGCGGCTTTTACTGTGGCGTGTTTCAGCTTTGACTCAAGTTCTTGCACCTTGACCTGTAGCTCTGCAATCGTTTCTTGCTCAGTCATTCTTCGTCCCAAAAGTCTTGAGACCAAGCCAACACAGGAGTTGTAATTCCTAGGTAGCCACCCTCAATGTTGAACTCTATGTACTCTCTTGCTTCTTCGGCGGTTATGCCATCACGCATGAGTATTTCCCTTATCTTTTCGGCGTCGTACACGAGTACCTGAACCTGTTGTCGATCACGCCAGATCATGGCGGGGCCAATGATCGCTTCGTCATAGCCCTCGTACTTGATCATGTGTTCTTCTCTTTGAGTTTGGCTTCAATTGCTCGAGCAAACACTAAAGTAGATTCAATTTCCCAATCACCAATAGGCAAAAGCTCAATTGCTTCGTCTTCTGTCAACCCTTTCCAAGGGCGCATGTAGTCTTGAATATCATCATCCATTGTTTTTCTCCAGTATTGCGGTTTCAATCTTCTTTGCCCATTCGAGCACCATGACCATGTTCCAGTTGGAGCTCTCAGGCGTTACACCCAAAGCCTTCTGAATCTCCTCATCCGTAAGCCCTGCAAAAGGTTTTAAAGTCTGTTGCACTTTAGCTTGCGCCGCCATGCCATCTTCAAACCCCTTGGCATATACATCGTTGTCGGCATCAATCAATTGCTTGATTAGGTTTAGGCTTTCCTCGCAAACCTTTGTAAGGCTTTCTACAGCAATTGCACGTTTAATTATCATGACTTCTCCCATTAGGTCTTGGACAATCTTCTGGCGGGGTAACGATGCACCAAATAGCTTTGAATTGCCCTCTTGGTGCTACTTCCCATCGATCTATGTACACGTCAGGCATGTTCTTTAACGCTTTCCTTATGTTGTATTTTGATCTATCCAAAAGCTCAGATAGATCTTCTAAAGTTATACCGTCAGGTATTCCGCGAAGCGTAACTCGTACGCTCTTGATCACAGAAAGCCTCATAGAGCACCTTTATCGGGCGTTTGAGCCATTTTTTGATCTCGTTGAGGGTCAAGGTGCTTGAGTAGCTGATCGAGGCTCAGAGCCCCTGTTTTCTCAAGTCGCTCGATTTCGGTCAAAACGCAGTCCACACCTGCGTTGAAACCTTTGATGTACGGGCTCATGTTGGTCTCGCTCATGCTGTCACCTTTTTGAAAGACTCGATCTGATCGCGTGTGTCGTCTATGGCCATACGGATTTTTGCCAAATGATCCCAATCGCCCTCTTCGAAGCAGATCTTGTCTTCGACCAACAGCATCATGAGGTGCTCTTCCAATTTAAATAAAGTGGTCATGCTGTCACCTCTTTAGCAAGGACGAGTTGCAAATTAGCCAGCAATTGCTCAGCTTCGGCGCGAGTCATTACGGCGCTCATCATTGCACGGCGCCCTTGCAGGCACAGCCATACTCCGCTGTCGTACTGGTCAACGCTAATGCGGACTTGCGCTTCAGTGTTGAATGATGTTTCAATTTCATTTGCCATTTTAATTTCCTTCAAGTAAACGCCTGATTGGCGTGATTGCATTGTAACATGAAATTAAAGAGGGGCACAAGCCCCATCTTTTAATCTGCCCTTGATCCTGCGTAAGCTGTGATGCCGTGCTTGCGCAGGACTTCTGCGAATGCATAGGCGCCGGCTTCTTTGACGTCCATGGACTGTGTTGGGTTGTTGGCTGGGTTCCAGATAGACCAGCCCTTTTGCCAGTGCTTGCGACCGACATTGTTTTTCTTGCACCAGTTCACAAAGGGAACACGAGCGCTTGGCAAGTCAACCCAAGCAAAGCCACAGTACAGTGGCTCGCCATGCTTTTCCATAAATGCGGACTCAGCGGCTTTGGCGGCGTTGAGGGCTTCTGTGTAGATGTTTTCAAAGTTCATAATGGTCTTTCAAGTAAATGCCCCGAAGGGCAGGGATTAGTTTGACAATGCCTTTGTTTCGGCGGCGAGGATGTTGTAGGTGACCTTGGTGTGCTTGGCGATCAGGTCAGCAGGAGCGTTCAGCTCTTTGGCAACGGCAGACCATGCTGTCGTTTTCTTCTCTGGGGTGTGCTTGATGGTGGTCACGTACATCGTGCCAGCGTAAGAACCTTGGCCCAACATTTTGAGTTGGTTCTTGAGGTCGTCTGCCTGCTCTTGCAGAGCGGCAATTTGGTCTTCGATCAAACCGAGTTGGTCAACGATCTTGAGAGCTGTAGTAGTAGTCATTTCCAATTTCCTTTTTCATGTAACCTGCTTGTTGCAGTGAATGTATTGTAACACTAAGTTAAAGCGTGTGTGCAATCTTTTTTTAAATTATTTTCTAGGTAGTTTCCCTAGTAGGGGGTTTGACCCCCCTACTGGCTTATTTGATCAAGTGGTTGGTGTACTTGCTCCACATGCTGTCCATGGTCTTGTACTTCTTGATGAACGCCTTGAGCATACGAACGTCCTTCTGGGCAATCTTCTTGCCTTCGGCGCCTTCTTCACCTAAGCGCATATCGTCGTTGATGTGCCCGTCTTCAAAGTAGGTAGAGAGGCGGTACTCAGCCTCGCTCACGATGACTTCGTCACAGTAAAAGTCAGGGGTAATTTCTTTCCCAAACTTGCGTGAGTCATCTGCACAGATGCACTCGAATGCGAATTGCATTTCAGGGATTGCCAGAGCGGCTTTTACGATGGGTCTCATTTTGGTCTTTCAAGTAACACTGCGGATTGCAGTGATTGCATCTTAACACGAAGTTAAAGCGCTTGTGAAGTCTTTTGAAAATATTTTTATTAGGACAAACCCTAATAAATAATCTATTTATTAAATAAAAGTGTAATAAAGTTTGTATAAGGTCTTGTAATGCCTAACATTCCTACGTCAGAACACGCTGAATTGTTTGCACAAAGTGTCAAAAATTGGCAACAAGTGTTGAATCTTGGCGACTGGAGAATTGAAAAAGGATTGAAGCCGGCCAAACAAGCAATGGCTTCGGTTGAATTTAATGATGGGGCTAGGTTGGCTATATACCGCTTAGGTGACTTTGGTGCGGAGAAGATTACCCCAGAGAGCCTTGACAAGACAGCCCTGCACGAGTTACTTCATGTTTTTTTGCACGATCTTATGACGGTAGCCCAAGATCCAAAATCCAGTGAAGATGATTTGGAGAAAGAGGAGCACCGAATTATTAACTTGTTAGAGCGCCTGCTCTCATCAAAGGATTCTCATGGTATCAAGTAATAACCTGAATTCTTGTACAGATGAGCAGTTTATAGAACTGTGGGACAGGCATCAATCTGTTACAAAATTATCAAAGATTCTAGGCATTACCGAAAGAGCAGTGAACTACCGCAGACGTAGTATGGAAGAAACCCATAATATCAAATTAGGCGGTATAGACACTCGGAGTGCTAAATATGATGCCAGCAGACCAAAATCTTTTTCTCCACTAAAACAAGTTGAACTTGGGATGCTGGACGGCTGTGTAATTGTATTTTCTGATGCTCACTTCATACCCGGTCAACGCTCCACAGCGTTTAAAGGGCTTTTGTACATGATACAAGAGCTTGCCCCTCAGGTTGTGATTTGCAATGGAGACGCATTTGACGGTGCGTCTATATCAAGACATGATGTAACTGACCAGCCACAGACCTCTGTCATTCAAGAATTAAAAGCTTGTCAGGGTGCTTTAGGCGAGATTGAGGAGGTCGCTAAAGCCGCCCGTCATAATGTAAAGCTCCTGTTTACATGGGGTAATCATGACATTCGGTTTGGCAACAGGCTTGCTCAACATGCGCCACAGTTTAAAGAAGTTCAAGGGTTTAAACTCACCGACCATATCCCAGATTGGGACTTTTGCTGGGCAGTGTGGCCTACTGATCAGTGCATTATCAAACACCGATATAAGGGCGGAATTCATGCTACCCATAACAACACCGTCCAAGCGGGAGTTTCATTGGTTAGTGGGCACTTACATTCCTTAAAAGTAACGCCGTTCAGTGATTATAATGGCGTGAGGTTTGGGGTCGATACCGGAACATTGGCTGAAATTGACGGCCCTCAATTTACCTATGCCGAACTAAATCCAAGCAATCACCGTAGTGGTTTTGCTGTATTAAACTTTTTCAATGGTCGATTGTTGTGGCCAGAGCTGTGCCATAAATTTGGAGAGGGGTTGATCGAGTTCAGGGGCCAAGTCTACGACGTGAGTGAGTTCTGATGAGTGGGCCTTTAATCATCATCACTGGGCTTATCTACGCCTACATTGCGGGGGAACAACTCTTCAAAGGGAACCCGTATATGGCAATGGTATATATCGGATATGCTTTTTCAAATGTGGGGCTTTACCTCTTAGCGAAGTAAGCCCCTTTTGTAGCTTATAAGTTACAGAGTGTTGTCTGAAACCAACCCCGCAGGTATCACTTCTTCTTCTTCCGTATCATCTTCATCATCAGGCTCAACTGCTTCATAGTCAACCGCCCAGCCGTTTTCTTCCATGAATTGGATGAAATTATGTATCTCGGTAATTTTTTCGAAATCCCATGACTCGATCGTAACCTTCTCATTTCCAATCCAACCAAACTCTATTTCAAATTTCATGATTTACCCCGTTAGCGCAACCTATTGTTGCCATGAAATCGTAGGCTAGTTTTATGTCAAAAAAAAGAACAAAAAAGAAACAAACCCTACCTCTTGATCAACAGCTCCATCACCCTCTGAATCGTCACGTTTAGGGCGTCGATCTCCTCCATCTTGGCTATGGCCCACGCCCTGCGCTCGCCGTGCCAGCCCATCTTGCTTCCTTGGTGGCAGGACTTGCACAGAGCCACCACGGTGTACTGCCTGTGCTGTTTGACGTGATGGGCGTCGCTGGGCCCCTCTTGGTCGCACACAGAACAGGGGAGCTCCTTGACCAACCCGACATAGGCTTTTTCCTTGGCGGTGAGGGAGTTGTTCACAGGGTGGCCTTCTCTACGTGGCGGTTAGAAGCCTCCATAGAGCGCCATACAGCGATTCTTTCCTGACAGGCTATCAGGAGCCATCTGAGGCGTTCGCGCTCCTGTACGGCTTGTCTAAGGGCTTCTAAGTGCTCTTTGTAGCGTGGGGAGGCGTAGGCTTCGCGTTCCTGCATGGCGGCGGTCTTGTACTCGCCATTTCCATAAATCTCAGCGTTTTTCATTTCCTCGGCCTTGATTGTCTTCCTTAGCTCCTCCATAAACACCTTGTTGGCCTCGGCCTCGGCATATTTGGCGGAGTGGGCAATCATAAAGTCCACTGCGTCGTTAGGGTCAATAAGTTTTCCGCTCATGTTTGTTCCTCGATTTTGATTGAAATTTTGCCGGGCTTTTGTCCGGCTACGCGGTAAATCAAGATTGGTTGAAAAAGCTGGTCATTTACATTCATCGCGTCAGCCAATCCGTCTAAAGCTCCCTTGGCCGCGGCTAGGCAGTTATCTGCATCACGCTTACGCTTGTCTGGCATTTCAAACGTCAACGTCAACATCAACTCTTTGCCGGCATGTTTCCATCCCTTCAGTTGGTGTTTTGCTAACCACGCACTGTTCTCTCGATAGTCTGCGCGCAGTTTATGTAATCGTCCCCAATGAACACCCTTAGCTCTGTTGGGAAACAGCTCTGCTGGGGGGAAGTCCAGCTCTACGCAAGTTGCGTTCATTTTGCATTCTTTGGACAAGGTCGTCACAAGCTGGTTTGCCTCTTCGTTTTGCGATGTCATTCTTTACTCCTTGCCACCATAATTGCGCGCCAGCGGAGCCTTTCTCGATAGCCTTCTTCTCGTACCTGCTCATCCATTCCCGAGCTTCGCATTGCTTCATGTGCTCCAAGGTCTCCTGTGAGATACAGACATTCGATGGCGCAAGCCTCGGTGTAGGCATGACCATACCCCTCGCGGATTTGGTCGAGGATTTTTTGGGCTTCATGCTTTGTCATACCTTTCTCTTTGCTAAGCCTGCACGAATAGCCAGCTCGTTGCGCAGGCGGTATTCGTACTTTGTTTTGCGGATCTTCTCGTGTTCAGTCGGCTGAAGCTCTGGCTGGTCGTCAAACAGAGCGGCAAACTCTTGCCACTTGGGTGGATAGCCGTTGACCATGGCGCCCCAAGAGATCATGTCGATCTTCATGACTTCGTTGATCGCAACACGGATGCTCTCAGCATCACGCAGAGCTTCTGTCACACGAGGCCACATGTCCGAAGTAGCCTGATGGTGGTAGGCACAGACCCATTTGCCACCAGTGGAGATACCACCAGCCATGGGGCAACCATTGGCAAAGCAGTCATGGCTTTCAGGGCCATCAAATGTATCTGTTGTTTTTTCAGCGTAGCGCTGTTTGGCTGATGCGTAACTCATTTTTGATCCTTGTGGTATGTGCCTTCGATGATTCGGGGAAACTTGCTTGGGTTGAACAGGAAGTCCATGTCAGCCTTCCAGTCCTTAGATTTGCCTGTCAGGAACTTCGAGGTCTTGACCATCTCAAAGTACCACTTGAAAAAGTCCAAGCCACCTTGTCTGTCAAGTTTGTCAGCAGTGACAACCTCACGCCATCTGGCGGCTATAGCTCTTTTACGAGAATCGTTGACAACGATAGTCTGTGGCAGTTCAGGAAGGATGTTGTTATACATCTCAACTATTTCCTGAATTGGTGCAGGGGGCACTGACTTCGGCTTGCCGATGTCAGGAGAAGCTTTAGCTTCTTTAGATTCGTTATTGGTTATTAGTTCTTGGTTATTAGTTGCCTTAGCGCTGGGTTCCGAGTCGGATCCCACTGGGTTACCCACTGGGTTCTTTCTACGACCACCTAATTTTCCATTAGTCCTGTTTTTCTCTGCCATGGCGTGATAGTGCTCAATCACAACTTGGCAACGAGCATGAAACCATCCATCCTCTTGTTTGACAAACATGTCCGCAAGTACAGCGTCAACCGTCTTGGTATCGACTCGCAACCGTCTGGCAACCCACTGGGTATCCAATGGGATCTTTTGTTCGGTGTCGTAGTACATGTCGAGAAGCCTGCGATAAGCAAGATCCTCTTCGTTTGAAAGATGCGCAGTGGCGGCTCTATAGTCGCCAATATTGAATTGAAAGTAGTGCATACCGATCCCAATAACACATCCCAAAAAGAAACAGCGGCAGGCGGGGATGGAACGCTTTTCGGCAGGGTGATCAAGCCCTACCTAGCCGTGCCTCAAACTTTACACGAAAAACAAATCTGGACGCAAGTCTTTTCTTGTGACCAGTCCTTGTGTTGCTTTTTCAATCTTAACAGCTAACGCGGCAGAAGCAGTTCTGCGCTCGTGGATCAACAGTGACATCCATGTCAAACTGATGCCAAGATGCGCCGCCATCTCTCCTCTGGCGCCTAGCGGTTCCGTCTCAAAATACTCACGCAATTTCATTTTTGTTCTTCCTTGGCGACAAGTATACATTAACTTTAAATTAAAAGAAACCACACAATTTAGTCGGGATTGTGTTGACTGCTTTTAACACCGTGTTAAGATTCGCGTACGCCGATACGGCGGTTAAGGAGAAATCAATGGATAAACAACTTCCCTACACGACCAAGTCTGGTCTTCAGATTGGGTGTCGCTACACCCCTCCCAAACGCAACGACATGAGTCATGACGCAGAGCTTCTGCAAATGGCTTTACTCAACATTGAGCCTGAGTTCTCTCAGCGCCGAATTGCAACTTGGGTTGCCTACGCTTTGTTTCTTGTTGCCCTGTACACCGCATTAGTTGTGTGGGAGGTTTGACATGAACGACAAAGAATTCCGCACCATGCGCATCAACGTGATCCTGTTTGCCATCGGTGCAGTGATCTTAGCCCTTGACGTTTTTATTTGGAGACCCTAATGACTCACAAAACTATGGCTGAACTTGAAGCCGAAAGCCCTGAAGGCTTTATCAACCCTAAGCGTACGCCCCAAGAGTGGAAAGAGCTCGAAGAGCGCAACAAAGCTGTACGTGAGCAAGAGGCTCAAAACACGGCGATTGAAACAGACGAAGATCGCGAAGACCCAGAAGAATATCCAGAGGACGAAGAATGAACTTACAAGACGTCCTATGGTTTGACACCAGCAAAGGTCGCATCGGCATTCTCATGGTGCTTGATTGGCACACAGAGAACCTTCACTACTTCATGGGCATCGCTGATGGCATGAACGAAAACGTGGACATCAACCACATATACAGCGGCGGGGCTAGGATCCCTGACGAAATCGGAATGGCATTCTTTTTTGGATCAGATAAGTGAGGATCACCATGGCAACACACAAAGAGTACGAGGAATGGAAAAAAGACCCTGTGTTACAGCAGGAATACGAAAAATATTTACTTGAGGAAGCAACCAAAACAGACCCAAAACTAAACCAGTTTATCAATCAGTTTACTAGCCAATTTAACGACATTTTTAAGGAAAAATCATGAGCTTTTTTGTAGAAAACACAGCGCCAGCAGGCGACTTTAAACCCGTGCCAGCAGGTCTTCATCTTGCACGTTGCTATCGCATCATCGACTTAGGAACCCAGCGTTCTGAGTACGAAGGTCAAGAGAAGCATCAACGCAAGATCATGCTTGGTTGGGAACTCCACGGCAAAGACGACGAAGGGAACGAGCTCGTCACTGAGCGCGGTGACCCATTAGCGATCTTCAAGAACTACACGCTGAGTTGGTCAGAAAAGGCTAACTTGCGGATCGACTTACAGAATTGGCGTAACAAGCCATTCACAGACACGGAGATGAGACGCTTTGACATCCAGAGCATCCTCGGAGCTTGGTGCATGTTGACGGTGATCCCAAGACCCGGCAAAAACGGCAAGATGTACTCCAATGTCAAGGGCGTAGCTCCTGTTCCTTCGGTCATCAAACAAGCTGGACTTCCGCCGGCCATCAACCCCAACCAAGTGTTCCGTATCGCAGAACCTGATCTTGAGTTGTTTGAAACCTTCGGAAAGGGCCTTAAGGCGATGATTGAGGACTCACCTGAGTGGCAGGCTGTCCAAGGCAGAAAAACCGCTCCAAAGCCCGATAAAGCCCCTTCTAGCGGCTTTGACGACATGGAAGACGATTTGCCCTTCTGATCATGAAATACCCTACAGACAACTCAACGGCTGACATGTTCGGTTTTTATGAGAGCAAGGGTCATGAAATGGCTAGGCTCTCGTCAGATCGAGCCGATAGGGAACTGGGCGACTGGTCAACAAGGGCACATAACTTCTTGATGCAGTTTGCTCAGTCAAACCCATATGGATTCTTAGTTGAAGAAGCACGAGCTTACGCTGAGTTATACGGTCTTGAGCCTCCGCCAGATAGTAGGGCTTGGGGGCATATTATCCGAACCGCAAAGCGAGAACAGCTTGTTGTCTCTTGCGGTTATGGCATAGCCAAATCATCTAATGGATCACCAAAAGTAAAGTGGAAATTAAAGGAAACAAAATGAGCACTGCAAAACCCACGTTAAAAGCAAACTGGTCTGAAGGATCAGGTGAGATTGGAAACTTAGAAGAGTGGCGTAAGCACGACATGATGCTTCGTGCTGACCTGCTTCAAGACTGGCTACACGGTTTGGAAAAAGAATATCAACTTACCCTTGAAGAATGCTTTCCAAACAAACTGAGGTCTGTCAAATGAGCATTACCGTAAGAGCGAGCGAAAGCTCACATTGGTACACCCGAGATGGGCAACCAAAATACACCGTGGAAGCCAAGAACGGACAACCACGTAACACTACACTGGCTGATGCGCGCAAGCTAAACCTTGTGCCGTCGGTTACGACGATCATTGGGTGTGCCGCAAAGCCCGGCCTCGAGGCGTGGAAGCTCAATCAAATGATGCTCGCCGCCATGACCCTTCCAAGGGCGCCAGACGAGGCTGAAGAGCTGTACGTCCAACGAGTCATCAAAGACTCAAGAGAACACGCTCGTGCCGCCGCTCAAAGGGGCACAGAGGTTCACACAGCTTTGGAGAGTTGGTACGAGGGCGTAATGATCGCCAATATGGCTGATTATCAGCTTGGCGTGGGTGAAGAGGTTAAGAAGCACTTTGGTGAACCTACATGGGTTGCTGAGAAGTCCTTTGCCAATGATCTGGGCTTTGGTGGAAAGCTAGACCTACACACCGAAGACGGCGATGGGATTGTGATTGACTTTAAAACAAAGGAGTTCACAGACCCAGAGAAGGTAGACGTGTATGACGAGCACCTTATGCAATTAGCCGCCTATCGCTTGGGGTTAGATCTTCCATACGCGAGATGCGCAAATGTCTTTGTGTCGGTCACGGAGCCCGGTCTCGTGGTCATCAAAGAATGGTCTCAAGAAGACCTCGAACGCGGGGAGGAGATGTTCTATCACCTCCTCAAATACTGGCAAGCTAAAAATAAACACACATGAACCCCTACCTAAACCTAGACGAAATCAAAGAAGCCTTCCGCAAGATCTACCTTGAGGAGAACTACGACTTCCTTGAAGAAGACCTTCAAAAGCTGGCTGACGGCTTCATCATGGCGGCTGTGCCTGCTATCGTTAAAACCGAGCGTGATATGTGCATCAAGTTCGTTAACTCGCTGAACACCAACGTAGCTCGCGCTCTTGGTGAATATCGAGAAAACCTATGACACCTAAACAGTTCATCAACGAGCTGTTTGGCGAGGATTGGAAGTCTTCACAGCTTCCAGTCTTTCTTGATCAGATCAAGGTGTGGGCAGAAGACGCTCAGCGCTACTACGTTGTTAGGGACTTTGCTAAAACACAGTTTAACGAAAACCCTAGAGACCGCAAAGACTGCCACGAGTTTGACGACTTAGTGGACGCTAAACGCTTCGAGCAGGAACTTGATGAGTAAAAAAAAGCCCCCTTATACGGGGGGGCTAAAACAAGTGGCAACTGCTCGAAAAGTCACTTGTATGGCAATTCTATCAAGGTCTAGCATACCTGAAAGATGGGCGACTTGCTTCTTCTAATTCTCTTGCGGTTGGCTCTGACTGAATAAATGCCTGAACAGCAGGGTCTGACTCTTGAGCCAAGATGTTCCTGCGAATGCCACGGAAAGCAGGTATGCCGATGCTCAAAGGAGCCGCCACAGGGAAAGTAGGCGGATACAGTGAAGCACCAGTAGCCAAAATGCCAGCGGTGGATAAACCAATGTCAGTGTAGTCGCGCTCCTTGAGGGGTCGATCAAACTGAGTCTCGATGTCAGCCAAGTCACGTCCGATACTCAAGCCAGCCAAAGGGGGCCCAACCACTGGCAAGTACCTCATGCTCTGTCTCATCATTCCAGTAAACATGTTTTTCACCTGATCTAAGCCCGAGAGTGGGGGTGGAACTGTAGGGATGATTGGTGCTTTAGGAATAGGTGCAAGTTGAGCAGGCTGACCAGCTTCTGGTACTCGCATGGCAAAAGATTGGGGAACACCAGTTGCTGGGTCTACCCTAACGCCACCGCCCACGCTAGGCGCCTGCGTCATGATCCCGCCAAACCGTGGGTTCTCTACAAAGTCGTTAGCACCCATGCCTTGAAGCCTGTTCAAAGCTTCACGACGCTGTGTCAGCAGGTCGTGAACACCACCAGCCTGCTTAGTCATGTCCTTTGCCAAACCAGACTCAATGTCAGTCAAGCCTTGGGAGACGCCGTAGTTGTACGTACCATAGCCAGTAGCAGGCGCCTGACGAACAACAGAAGGTACTGGTTGACCTTGTAAGCTGGGCAAACCGCCTGTAGGAGCGCTTGGGGGAGCTGGTGGGGGAGTAGGTGCTCCACCCGTCGGCAAACCGCCTGTAGGGGCTTTCTGTGGATTTCTAGCCATATCAAAGGCGCGCATGGTTCTACCCAATGTACCAGCGGCAATTTGAGAGGCTTTGGGAGCAAGGGCAACAGCAGTTCCAGCGCCAAGACCGTACAGACCGTACTCATCGCGCTTTAGATCCGCCTCAGAGTCAGCTCTAATGAAGTCCTGAGCTGTAGTTGGCATGGTCACACCAGCCATTCCAGAAGGTGGGGGTGGCGCAGAAGGCTCTGGCTGTGCGGCAGGAGCGCTAGGGGCTTCAGATTCCGTTGGAGCTTTAAAGTCGGGGTTGAAGGCGTCAAACGTGCCGTACTCTTTGAGTTTTTTAATATACGCCAATGCATTAGGGCCTAAGTCCTTGCCAGCGGCTTGATCTTTAATGGCGTCAGGGCCGCTGTGGTAGTACACAGCCGCTAACATTGGTTTGTTGTTTGCGTAAGCCAAAGACTCTTTGAGGTTCTTGAGTCCAGCAATAAGATTGATTTCAGGCTTGCGAAGATCTGCTTCAGAGTAGCCATAAGCCTTACCAGTATCTGGCAGGATTTGCATCATCCCAATTGCGCCTGATTTGGGGTGATCAATGGTGTCGGGGTTGAGGCTACCTTCCTTGAAAGCAATCGAAACGGCGAACGAAGGATCAATACCCATGGCGGCGGCGGCTTTAGCCACCTTCTGAGCCATTTCAAGCTGTTCCTTAGATAGCTTGTTATTTAAAAAATTAAGCTTGAGATCAGCCATTATTGAACCTGCCTCTCAATGTTTGCTTGCGCCGCGTTCAGGTCTGGTCTACCACCAGAGCTTGACGCAGGTCTGCCACCACGAAGAATTGAGCTTAGACGACCTTCATACTCACGCGCCATCTTCTTGTACTCAGGCGTTTGCTTAAAGTCATCAATCTGCATTCTGTTTAGAGCAAGCTTGCTTCCTAAGTCCTCAGCAAACTTAGAACGCTCGATCAACATGTCAGAGATCTTGTTAAAGCTGTTGACAGACATCTTTGTGTTGATTGTCGTGTCAGCAAACAACTTACGCTCACCGTCAGTGATCGTGCCTTGACCTTTAGACAACAAGCTCGCCGCGAACTTGGCTTGAGCCATCAATGTGGTTGCTTCAATGTAGCGATCCATAACGTCTTGCTTACGCGCCATGTAGTCCTTGGTGCTCTCGTCAGGATTACGTGGGACGCTCAAGGCGATGTTCATTGATGTAACAGCTTCGCGGAAGTTGGTAGGTGCAAACACTGTGTCCTCCACCATTTTTGCCAAGGCTGTTTTGATCTTCGGCTTTTCAAAGATACCCATGAACAGCTCAGAATTAGGCTGATTGATAACGTCCTTGGCGCTTTGAGCAATGATGCGGGTATCCTCAGCGGCTTTGACCGCATCAAGCGCTGTGTTTGTTCGACTTTCCCTACCCTCACCTCTCTTTGTAGCTTCAGCCCTTGATTGCGCACCCTCGGCTTCTGATTGCGTTGTGGTTGGTCTTTGCGCTGGAGCTCCAGCAGGCGCCGCTCCTGTAGGTGTTGCGTTGGGTGTAGACGGTGCAACAGGCTTGGCTTGTGGGCCAAACACAATCATTTTTGCCAACGCGGCATATTTGTCTGGGTCTTGTTGAGCTTCACCAAGCATTGTTGCGTGTGTAGCAGGAATTTTATAATTTCCATACCCGTAAATGTAAGTGTCTGTCGGTGTTGGATCAAAACCAAACTTCTGACCAGTCGCTACGTTTACTCCAACCGTGCCTGCTGGGTTAACTACCATGTTTTTGCGACGAGTTTCCATGATGTCCTTGCGGATCTCATAAGGATCTTTGCCAGCGGCTAAACCTCGTTTGTAATCTAACTTTTCTTGCGCAGTAAAGCCTTCTGGCTGTGCAGGGAACAACTGTGTACCAACAGGTTGCTGTGGTGCTTGAGTTATAGGCGCTTGCTGAGGAGCTTGGGGCACAGGAGGCGCAGGCTGTGCTATAGACAAAGGTGCTTGAGTAGATGTTTGAACAGGTGCTTGAACAGGTGCTTGAGCAGGCGGTTGACCAACAGATGGCAAAGCGCCAGCAGGTGCGGCAGGAGGGGCAGGCTGAGGGGCAACTTGAGGTGTTACAGGCGGTTTTGCATAAGGTGAATCTACGCCTAGATCTTCATTGATAAGGCGTTGCTTCATCTCAGCTTGTTTCGTCTGAATGTCAGTCTGTAAACCTTGTTGAGCCATCTCCAAACGTACCCTAGCCATGTCCATGTTGCGCTTTTCTTCAGCGGCTTGGGCAGGGCCTACCGTTGCGGCGACGTTACCTAACGACTCACCAAAAGATCCAGTCTTTGTGGGCGCCAAAAAACCTTGAGCCATAGCAAGGTAAACTGGATCAATTAAACGATTTTGACGCTCTTCAAAAATTTCGTTGGCTCGCCTTTGAGCGTCCAAATACTTTTGCATGGCTTCACCGCCAAGTGCACTTGTAAAGTCTTGTGGTTTAGTAGCCATATTAGTCCTTAGCCGGGAAAGTTGCCAAGATCTTCAGAGTACTTGGCTTCATCTACGCTTTGAGATCCGGGCGTAAAACTAGATGAACTATCAGGCAATAATCCACCAATATATTTAAACGCTTGGTTCAAAATACCAGTTTGATCTTTGTTTGTTCCAGCCGCAACCAATGAACCTAAACCACCAATCTGAGACAGGATAGACGGGCCGTAGGACGAAGCGGGGCCTTCTGTCTTCTCAGTGGTCACGGTTGGGTACGTATAACCACGTAGGATCTGAGCGACGTTACCAGCCATTGTTGTTGGTGCGTTGATGATGGCTTGGTTCTGAGCTTGCTCAATAGCGCCAATGTCTGCACCAGTCTTTAGACCAGTCGTTGCGGCTTGCTGTTCCTGAGCACCTAAAGTACCTAGCATTTGACCAGCTTGTGTCTGACCGCTCATCTCACGCAAGGCGGCATCAAGAGCTGACTGATAGCCAGCGGCTTTGGCTTTGTTCTGCTCTTGAAACAGAGAAGTATTTACGTCCCCAAGAGTTTGACCCAAAGCGCTAGCATAGGTGCGGCCACCTAAGCCACCAGTGCCAACAAATCCAGCTTTAAGTTGGGGCAAAAGATTACGTTGGACGTTTGTTGCACTCCTACTAGCCATGTCGCCAAGAACGGCGTTTTCGTAGGGGTTGTAGAACTTGGAGATGTCAGCCTGATCAATACCTGCACCAGCTTGGCCAGCGGCCAAAGCCTCGTCCATTGGCGTTTGATAACGTTTTAATGCTTCTGGCGCGTAAGTAGCTACGTCCTTTTGTAGCTGGCTTAGAGGCGCCACATAGGGCGTACCAGCCGTTTTAAGCTGTTCTTGAGTGGGTGGCGTGTATACACCAGTGACTGGATCTTTAACACCTAAAGTCTGCTGACCCTGCGTAGCAAGTTGCGTCAGGTAGTCAGTCAGGTATTGAGGAGCAACAGCCGCCGTTTCGCGGGTTGTTGTTACATTTGGTGGCGCTACGCCTTGGGTTAAGCTTGCCATTTATTTGCTCCTTACCTTCTTTAGGTAGTCAAGTGGTGATTTCAATGCGGGTGGCGGTAAGTCTTTTGGCTTCTTAGACCGTGCTCTTTCGCGTATTGAGTGCATCATTTCGTATAGTTTATCTGAACCAGCCTTGGTTGAGCCATTTCCCAGAGCAGAAACTACGTCCGCAGGGAACACAAACTCACCGTCAGCCAGCATGGCCTTGATGTCGTCAGACTGACCGTCACCCTCGCCTGCTACGTGAGCGCCGTGGCGAAAGTCCAAACGACCGTCACCTCGGGGTAGAGCTCCTAGAGCGCCACCAGACTTGACCAGCAGGGGTAGGGGCATTCCACCAGAAGCCATCTGCAAGGGGGCAACGAAGCCACCAGCTTTAAAGGCGGTTTCTTCTCCCTCTTCGGCTTTTTCGCCAAACAACGAGTCTAGGTCGTCTGGGGCTGTACCGTATTTCCATGTGCCTTGATCTGGCATATCTGGTTCCTGTGTATTAACTTGAGGTAATGCTGGCATTTTCTCAGTATTCATGCCTTCTTGCAAAGCCTGTAGTTTGGCAAGCGGATCCACGAACTTATCCTGAGTCATGTACGCCTTGAGCATCTGAGGGGGAAGGCGATCCAAATCACCAGCCATAGCGGCCCCAGCAAGCAAACCTGACGTTAAACCCGCCGCTTTTTTGGCGATTGTTTTGGTAGGCGTTTTAGGCGTTGTTGTTGGAGTAGCCGTCAGTGATCCAGAGATCAAGTCATTGACAGACTTAACTAGGTCAGCCTTTTCAAGCGTTGTTGTTGCGGTTTCGTTTGCTGTGTTTCTAATCTCATCAATGTTGATGTTGATGTTAGCGTTGATTGCGGCATTCACCGCGGCATTTACAGCAGTATTGGTGTCCACACCAGCATTGACAGCCGCGGCAACAGCCGCATTGACTGCCGTGTTTACGTTGACGTTTGCATTTACATTGGCATTGACGTTGGCGTTTACATTTGCATTTACATTCGCATTAACGTTTGCATTAACAGAGGCGTTGATCGCCGCAGTTACCGATGTTTCAATCGCTGTGGTGGCGTTGACGTTACTGTTCAGCGCAGTTGTTACAGCAGAATCAACAGAGGTCGTGATAGCGGTGCTGGCATTGACGTTGTTGTTAACAGCAGTTGTGATTGCTGAAGTTACAGTTGAATTGATTGACGTAGAGGCATCAGCACCACTGCTTATGCTTGCGGCAATAGAACTGCTAACGGTGTTGTTGATTGCTGTTTCAGCGCCCACGCCAGCCTTGGTAGAGGCAGTGATTGAGCTGGTAACCGTTTGAGATACATTCGCACCACTTGTAATTGCAGACGTAACAGTTGAATTGATTGCCGTAGTTGTATTTGCACCAGCAGTGATTGCAGAGTCAATAGATGTAGTAACCGTTTGATTTACGTCAGCACCACTTTCAAAAGCAGAAGATACAGCGGCTGTGATGGACGTGCCAGCATCGGCTCCGTTGGTGATCGCTGAATTAACAGAAGTTCCAACAGCCAACTCAACACTTGATCCGCTAGACAAAGAAGTCTGAACAGAGTTTGTGATCGCTGTGTTCACGCCAGCTTTGTCGCCAGTAGCAACGGCAGTAGAGATGTTATTGTTGATCGTTTGGGTTGTTGCTATATCTGTTGGGGAGGTTGTAACAGCAGTGCCCTTACCAACAGCTCCGCCCAATATGGTTTGTGTCAAGGCTTTGTTTAAATCTGCCTCTTGACCCAAAATCTTGTTAACAGCAAGGGAAGAACCACCTTCTTGACCGCCTTCAACAACGCCCTCGCCAATAATCTTAGTGCCAGCCTTGGCGCCTACATTACCAATTTTTCCGACAACAACGTCTGCAACTTTTCCTAGCGTTAACTGAACAGCCGCTTCTGCCATACCAGCGGCGGCGCCTGCTTTTCTAGCATCTGTTAAAGCGTCGGCGTGGGTTTTGCCCTTTTTGATTGATTCATCGTAGGTATCCAAGGCGGCATTACCAGCGGTCTCTGCGGTGTCCATGGTTCCAGTTGCAATCAAGATGCCCTTGAGGGTTCCGCCCCCGAGAAAGAGGCCGGGCAACTCTTGCCGTAACTCCACCTCAACCTGACGACCTAATCCGCTCGTGCCGTCCATGATGCGACCAGCCAAGATGCCAACCTTTTCCCAGCCCTTAGCGTTTTGGATCAAAGATGTGGTGTCGTTCCAATTCTTGGTATCCACAACACCATTACCGATGCTTTGACCAAACTTGGTAAGGTCATCGCCACTCTTTACAAGGGCGTCTGCAAGGGGTTTGTTGTTCGTCAACAAAGCCAATCCGCCTGCAACATTCTTTTCTAAGTTGCCTGCGGCTTCGTATGCCGTGCTCACGCTGTTTGTGATTGGGCTGTCTTTGTTATTCTTAAGATAATCCTTAGCCGCCTCACTACTCAACTTCATTTGATTTTGAATAGTGTTGGCTATGCTAGAGAAAAATCCTGATGACTCAATTTTTTTGGTGGCGTTGGCTTGTTGTTTCAAAAGCTCATCTGCGGCAGTAGCTCTTGCGGCGGTATCACTTTGTGCGCCGACAGTCTTAGATGCATCTGTAACTGTAGCCAGATTGGCTCTGTTCAACTGCTCAATAGTAGGGCCAGAAAGATCTGGACGCTCAGCGGCTGTAGCGGTTGAGTATTCTTTACCTTGCCATGTAAATGTTTTCCCAGCGCCTAAGCCAGCTCTTGCCGTAGCAAACGCTTCGTTGAATGTCTTGGCGTTTTTGATGTCATCTAAGACCGCATTTTTTTGGGTCTCATTAAGCGCTTGAGTTACAGCCGTGCTTGACGCACCCAAAGTGTACGTCTTGCCATCAAATGTAAAGGTTGTACCTGTTGGGTTTCTCTGTTTAGCTAAATAAGCCGCTTCTTCAAGATTGTCTGCTTCCGCGTTACCAATGACTGTGTTGTTGGCTTTTGCATTAGCCGCCACTGCCGCGTCTACACCTTCAAACTCACCACCCTTAAGATTGGCGGCGGTGTTTGTTGCCAGCGCATCAGCTTCAAGTTGTGCTATAGCATTGCCAGCGTTGTTGGTGTCAATCGTGTAAGTCTTTCCACCAAACGTGAACTTACCATAGCCAGCCGCATCAGCCGCTTCCATGGCCGCGTTGACATCAGTTGCGCCAGTTGCATCAAACGTCAAAGCTCTTTCAATCTCAGCGTTCACAGCGTTATTGATGGCCGTATCAGCTTTGATTGCTGTGGAAATAGTTCCTGTTGCAGAAGCTTTGGTAGCGGCTGTACCAGCTTTGAAAGCGGCATCAACCAAGTCACCCATTGACAGATCTCCACCATTTTTGATGGTGGTTGCAACAACATTCTTTGTAAAGTCTTGTGCGCCCTGAGATAGATTTGCAAAATCTGGAATAAGGCTGGTAATTTGGTTTACACCAGTATCAACTGCACCACCAACCAATGATTGGACAATGTCAGCTTTTCCACCGCTAGATACAAATTGACCAGCCCCTCTGGCAAGGACGTTTGTAGCATCAGCACCAATAGAGCTAACAAGATCAGTAGATCCAGAGATGCCCCCAGCAACCTGTCCGCCAACGTAGGCAAGCAAAGCGCCTTTAGCAATGTCCTCTACGCTCTTACCCATAGCGGCTTGAAGTGCGGCTACACCTGCTGGGCCTCCAAAGTAACCAGCGGCAATAGTTGCTATTTTGCCAAGGATTGGGTCGTCGCCAAACATGGTGACTAAATCATTGGAAGATGCGCCAGTTGTGTAAAAAATAGGCTTTCCACTGGCATCAAAACTAGTTCTAAAGGCTGTGTTTCCTTCGCCTGCAAAAGTACCAGACCAAGCGCTACCAGTTGATCGATCATAGTCACTGATTAACTGTTGACCAGTAAGCTTGTTTCCAATAACTTTTTCAGTGCCGATAGGGGCTGTGTAGGTAGTGGTTATGTTTCCACTCTCACCGCCATAGTCCGTGTACTCTTTGACTAAGCTTGCGTCAACCTTGTTGCCTTGTGCATCAACAAATCCGCCTTCACCGTCAGGGATAACTTGAGCGTCAACCTTCTTGTCAATCAATGCGACCTGATTGATGTCAGTCACGCCAGACGCAACCAAGTTCTTCGCCATGGCTTCAGCATTAGCTTCAGCAGATCCAAAACCTTGACCAGTCCAACTAGATGTAGTGCCTTGAGCCAAGATCTGATCTTTGACTTTGTTTACATCTGCGGTGCTTACGTCGTAGGTCTTGCCTTGAAGTTGAACAGCAACGGTATTTGCGGTTGTTGCGGCTTGGGCGGCTGTAGCGGCCACGTTAGTGCCAGCAACCTGATCAATTGCTTGCGCAAGATCTTCTGGTGCAGACGCACCACCTGTTGCCGAAACTTTATTAGCAACCTCAATTTTTTGGCTAGGGTTGAGACGTTCGTACGCCTCCATGACAGACTTGTTGTACACCTTCCATCCAGCTTCGTTAGGATGAATAAAGTCTGACAGCAAAGACTTGTCTTGAAGAATTTGTCCCATGGTATCAACAAGCGCAACATTTGAGTGCTTACTAGCAATATTTGTATAAATTGAATCCAATTCAGGATTGAAGTTGTTTGAAACAACATCATCAAATGACTTGGCGTATGGCGAGCCAGTCAACACAACATTAACGCCTTTAGTTTCTAATTTAGAAACAATTTCATCAATGTTGTTTTGAATTGTGTTTTTGTCTACGCCATAAACAAGATCAAGCCCACCTGTTTGCAAGAACACGGTAGAACCGGGCGCAAACGATCCGCCTGCGTCAGTGAAATCATTAAGCTGTTTAAGCGTCTCACCAGTTGTTGCGCCACCAACAGACGCATCAAATGTTTGTTGTCCAGTTAAAGCTGTCAGGTCTGATTTAAGTGTTGGGTTTAAGCTGTTCCAACTAGCACCCGCCAAAATGTTGCCAGTCAGCACATTGCCCGTGTTGTTGGTTGCGGGAAGACCTCCAGTTACTGCCGTGTTATCTATAGCAGTGTCAGCAGTTGTTGCCCCAGTAACGGCTTGAGATAAGGCGCCAGTATTGGCAGGAGCGGTGACGGTAACAGCCGCGCCAGCATCGTTTGCTAGATTAAGCCCACCTGTTGCAGGTTGTGACCAGTTGTATTGGTTTAAGGCGTTGTTCTGCGCATCACGCAATGCCGCCGCCGCTTCCCAACTACCAGTTTGCTGAAACAGTTCTTCATCGCTCATTACCCTTGGAGCTGTATCCTCAAATTCATCTCTGCCGAATTGTTGCTGAAAGTAATCAATAGCCATATCAATTCACCGATGGGTTAACAGCATTGACAAGAGCTTCAGCCCATTCTTGCCAGTCGTTGAAGATGAAGGGGCCGGGGATACCCTCATTCGAAAACACATCAATCGCTTTTAGCGCTGACGCCCAATCTTGCCAATTCGTGCTTGAATCTGGTATGCACAACTGCTGAGCCGCATACTGCTCACACATAAGCGACGCCCACGACTCAAAGGTGTGGTAGCGAGGGTCATAGACCAAATTGGTGTTAAGGATGGTTGCCATTATGGTCTCACGTCTCCGAAGTCCGCGTCTAAGAGAATCTTACCAACTTGGTAATTTCCACCTGCAACGTTAGAGACAAATTTCAAGCGAAGCTCTCGACGCTGTTCACGCATGTCAACCTTGCCTGTTGTTGGCGAGAACGTGTACGCAGAAGACGTTACGTCTTGAGACTGAGCAAATGATCGTCCAGTCACGTACAGCTCCATGTCGCCACTTTGTACAAAGTCAGGCTCAACACGTTCTAAGCGTAGCCACTTGTTCTCACCGACTGGAGAAGGTTGAGAAGGGCCTCCTGAGACCAAGCCCAAGTCATTCGTTTCAAAATAAGACTCAATCGCCACCGATAGCGCGCCAGTCACTTTGTCTGTGCCAATCTCGTTTTGATACAAAGACACAAAGTCCATCAGAGTAGCAACTGTCAAGACAAACCCAGCACCGCCCGGAATCGATGCAGACAGAGTATTACCGACAGCATAGTTCTTGCCATGACCATTGATCACCACAGAAGTGACGATGCCGCCGGCAACCGTAATATTCGCTGTAGCCAATGTACCAGCACCGCCAGTCAATGCTTGATTGGTGTAAGTTCCATTGGTGTATGCAGACCCACCATTAGTGATCGTAGCGGTCAAAATACCGCCTGAAGCGTTGATGTTCCAATCAGCGGCAATTGGGAATTGAAAGATTTGGGAGAAGTACCCAGCAGAGCGCTGAGCACCAGAAGCCAAACCTGTGTCATACCAAGTGTTCTCACGCACGTTGTAGATGACTGCATCTGTACATTCAGTAGCAGTACCGCGTGGATAAAACCACCAAATCTCACCAAAACGAGGAACCTTTGTAACCCAAACCTTTTCGCGCTGGGCGTAGTTTAGGTTGTCAAAGAAGTAGTTTTGGTTCATGTTGTTAGGAATCTCTTTCACAACACCGTTGTAAAGCAAGAACCTATCAACACCACACCAATAATAGATACCGTCATACTCAATCACAGACTGAGAAGATAGGATGGATGACTGAGAAGAGATCAAGTCATAGCGCCAAAACTGTGGGGGAGTTCCTGCACCACCGATGTAGGACACGCGGATAAGGCTATCAAGGCTCCAAAACAGCCCAGAAGGCGCGTTTGAACCGCCTCGCACTGGTAGCCCTTGGACAATCTTTCCAGTCGCTACAGAGACCTCATTTGCATCAGCAGAGACCCAATCTTGGACGTTACCAGCGCCTGAGTTCCTAATTAGTCCGTCGTTGCCGTACACAAAAACGTACGGGTGAAGGGTAACCACACCGCCAGAGACCGAGACATTGTTGTCAAAGGTAATGGTAGAAGCACCAGAAGTCGTCGCGGCATTGGAGATCACCACATCTTGAATTTGACTCAAGGTGAAGACCAAACCAGTTGTTGTTCCAGCCGTAGTAGTAATCGCCCCACCGCCAGAAGACGCTGACAAGGTAAAGGTCGTGGAGAAGTTGGTGGCAATAATGAAGTACGTCACGCCAGAGGTAATACCTGTGGCGGTTCCAGTTAAAGTACCAGACACAGCTACTGTTTGTCCAACATACAAACCAGTTGTTGCGGTGCAAGAACACTGACCAGCAATACCAGTTACAGCTACAGCGTTCAAGACAGGAACCCGCAAGTTCGTAGACACAACTGTTGTGTTAGCAGGAATGCCCGTACCTGAAATGCTTTGCCCAGCACCAATCAAAAGATCTTGGGTAGACAAGTACATTGTCGTGGTGGTGTTCAAGAACACAGAGCTTGTGAACACGCCGAGAGCCGCCAATGATGTGCCAGTGATATTGCCACCTAAAACAGGGGTGTTGACGTTGTTGTCGATGATGGTGAGATTACGACCGGGGTGCGCAAGCAACAAATTATCCCCCGACCCACTCACGTCATAGAACGTATCAAATTGCCACAAGTTATCCGCGTTTGCTGTGAAGTTAGACAGCGTCATATCTGTAATACCAGAACCAATACCGCTGTTGTTGATTGGAAGCAACTGCAAGCCACCAGAATACCCACTGAAGACGTTATTGAAGGTCTGCTGAGGGTTGAGGTACATCCCACGAGAAGGGCCTGCCAGATCGTTCACAATCTCACGAAACCCACCCATCTTGCGTGGGCGACCACGTTGAAAACGAACCCAACGACCGTCGTTGTAGAACTCTTTGTCAAAGACAGTTCCGTCGCGTTGGATGCCAGCCTTGGTGTCAAGGGCAAAAACCTTTTTGGTCATGTGAACGTGCCCCCAGCAATACCTGTGGTGAACGTACCAGTTGTTCCAGAAACAGCGCCAGATGCCGCTACGACACCAGTCACAGCGACGCCAGTTGCTGTAGCTTTAAATCTTTGAGTTCCGAGCACTGAGACACCGAACTCACCCGCCGCAGGTCTGTACACGCCAGTGCCAGTTTCGGCGGCAAAATTAAGAGAGGGGGTTCCTACCGTGCCATCCAACAAGCTCACCGTAGAGGCGCCAGCTTGGGTGGTGTTGGCGTTGAGAAAGTTGGTTCCGTCGCAAATGAGGGTGGCTTGTTGGCCGGGCGGGATCGTCGCAGAGAAACCCAGACCCGTTGTCACTGTTAGGCTAAAACCGTTGTCAGTCGTTTGGTTTGAAATGACGTACAAGTTCACCACAGCAGGGAACGTCACAATTGAGTTGCTTGACAGACTGCCAACGTACTCTTGGATGTTGTTTGCCGCTTCGTTGTTGGTCAGCGTAACAGCCCCACCAGTTACGCTCTTTGTAAGTGCAGTAAAAGTAAACTGTGAGCTGACGCCATAACCTACAGTCACATAAGCTGTGCCTGTACATACAATAAATGCTGACTCTGTTGGGTTAAACGTCTTTGTAGAGTTACCGTCAATCAGCTCAGCGCCAGTACAAGAAACTATGAAGGATCCAGTCCCATTGTTCTTGAATAACGTAAACCAGTTATTGCCAAGCGTAGCCGCGGCTGGGAGAGTTGCTGTACCAGCCCCACCTGCCCACACACGAGTCTGAGCACGATCTGTAGCGGCAAAGGTAGTTCCTGTGGTGATCGACGAACTAGGGTGGCTTTGATTGAGCGTAGCACCACTGGCAACCAAACCGTAGCCAGCAAGCGTAGCCGCGTCCGCAGAAGACGTTCCAGTACCAAAGGCAATGACACCCCAAGTACCTTGAGCGGTAGCGTTAGTAGTGATGTAGATGTACTTTGATTCGCCAGCGGCTACAGACACAATCGTGTTTACGCCTGTGTAGTCTTTGACCGTAAAGGTGTTTGCACCAATATTGCGGATCAAAGCATCATTACCAACCGAAGTTTGATCAGCAGGTGGCATGAACAGGTTAAGGCTACCAGCAGTGGCAGTCACCTGCATGATGCGAGCGGCAAAGTCGGTGTTTGTCGTGCTGTTGCTGGGCCAATTTAACTGCGTGTTGGCAGACAACGTAACCGCACGGAAACTTACGTCCGTTGGTTGGATTACGTCACCAGTGAAGGGGCTTACGTAACTCATGAGTCATTCGCAATCGCTTGGCGATCAGCAAGACGCAACTTATCCTCAGCCATAAGCGTGTCCATGATCAGTTTGTATTGCCCCTGCCACATAGGGATGCGCTCGTCATTCTTAAGGAACGGCATAGCCTGAAGCAAGGAACCATAAAGCAACGCTTGGGGAGCGTAGATGGTAAACCAATTGGTTTGGTTGGAGCTGTCCAAAGGCTGAACACGCTCGTAGTACAGAACTTCAAACGCATAAGCTTGGTCAGGCGTAGGGGCTATGAGCCAATTGGAATAGTCGTAGTCAGCATAGTAGACAGGGGTGCCTGTCGCGGTAGGAGAGGGCCAATACTCCCTCAGATACTCATACCTGCGATTGAGAACTGGCTGGCGCGATCCACCAACTGTGATGTTCATCGACACCGTTTTGTGCCAACGAGATGGCTTGGCAATCGTAGAAGTCCCAATCACCATGTTGCTGGTGTTGACCGTCAAGTTACCCAAAAACTTGATCTGAGAGGCAATAACCTGCTCAGCAAGCATGATAAACAAGGGAATCTTGTCGATTGTAGCGGTGTCAGTACGCTCCAGATAAGACTGGATGTTTTCGACCAAGCTGTCATAGGTCATAACACTTGCAGTCGCCATGCGTTCACCTCTTAAATTCGTTGTGGCATTTTAATCTGCCTTTTCAATTAAAACAAGGCGCATTCAGCCGCTCGGCGCTTTGTTAAGCCAGCCAGAACCTTACCGCCGCCTTTGTTCCAAAGCATGAGCTGTTCTTTAGCCCCTTCCCAGTCCTGAGCGTTAATTTTACGTTTAAGGGTGGAGGTTTGCAGACGCCCAACGCCGAGGTTGTAGACAAAATCCACGGCTCCGTTGCACTTGCGCTCATCGGTTGCCAAGATGGGGCAGTGCCGTAGGACGCCGGGCAGGTACGTATGCTCCAACTCAAACATCAAAAGCGCCCTAGCCGTTGGCTCATCCATCGAGGCGTCCTCAAGGGTTACCTTGCGCCCATCAGCGTAGTAAGTAGACCCATAGCCTATCGTAGCGACGTTGGCTGGGCATAGGTACGGCCTAGCCCGATAGCCCTCGAATTGACGACACAGTGCGGCGGCTAGTTCTAGGTTCATAACCCACGCTGTTTCAAAGTTCTATCAAGGAACCAATAGTTAATTGTTCCAGCCAAAAGTGCCGAGAAGTCAGGCGACATCATCATCTTGAAGACTTCCATAGGAGAAGCGCCTGCAAGCCATGAGTTCCAACCAAACCACAGATGCACAAAAGACCAGACCAAGAGAATCCAGTAGGTTACGACAGGACGAACAGATGCAGACAAACTTGCCGCCCAACCACCTGCGGCTTTTACCATTGTGGCTTGTTGTTCTATGGCAGACTGAAAAGCATCCATGACTCCTACATCAACTGCCGCCTCCCGTTGTGCCCCAATCTCAGCCAACTTCTGCTGACCGCGCAGTGTCTCTAATTCACACTGGCGCGTAAACATTAACAATTCATGCTGGCGCTCGTTCTTCTTGTCAAAGAACTTAAGAACTTCTGGAGCCAAGCGGAAAATACCACCTAGTGCCCCACCCAATATTCCGCCAAATACTTCAAACATAATTAGTCCTTACAAGTTTTTGATTTGTCATCATTTTGCATGAGTTTGATACCAGACAGGAACCCAATCATGCCGCCTATAAGAGTAGAAAAAGCGGGTGAAATCATTTTGAAAATCTCTGCGTTGTCCACTTCCTTCGCCCACAGACCCAACATAAAGCTGACCACCATGGCCAATACGGAGATACATAGGGTTGTGCTTACCATAAGGGTGACCCACAACGTCAGCTTTTCCTTTGTTTCTATCTGAGGTTTCTTGACCTGTCTGGGTATCGGTTTTCTGGTCATACAAGTTTGTCAATTTGGCGTTTAAGGTTTGTGATGTCAATGTTCAGCGTTATCTGACGCATCCTGTATTCATAAATCTCATACTCATATTGGTGAAACTTCTTCACCTGTTGGTCAATCTGTACCTGCACAGCCCTCTCAGCGTCTAACCTTTCCACCCGTTTGGCAAACACTTCTGATTGCATTGGTGGATTTGGTTGCACCACTGGATACCATTTGTCGTAACTGATCTTCACTTCTTTTCCCGATCAAGCGCATCTTTGTACCCATGAACGACCTTACCCCTAAGCTCCGCTGAATCCGCTGAACCCGCCCACTCGGACAGATTGTTCCAAATGACCACCAAGTCTTGGCTTCTGCAAAACCGCACATTGTTTGTTAACCACATTGACATCTGTTGATGTCGCTCTGAAGGGTTGTGGATGGTGTACGCTATTCCGTAGAACTCGCGCACATAACAACCATTTTTGGCTACGGCTCCAGCCAAAACTAATAGCAGTAACAGAATGAGCCAACGCATTTATCACACCAAACTCCATACAATTATGTACGTGCCATAAATGACAAAGGCAACTAGAAGAGTCGCCGCAATAAATGCTTCGACCCAATCCCACATGCTATAGCCCCAAAACCTTTTTGAGGAGCTCGCCAGCGACGCCCGGCCCGAACAGAACGCACACGATTACCCCATACAAGAGGTACTCAATCTTGGTCATGCGCTTATCCCCAGCTCGCAAAGAGCGATCTATGCTGTTATAGCGCTCCGTGCAGATGGCTTCATGCACGGCAAGCTTGGTCTCAGTTGCCTGATCCATCTTCAACCTTGGGGGCTTCAGCTTCTGGAGGCTTTGCCGCGTCCTGAATTGCTTGAATCAGGTGAAAGACTTCTTGATAGGGGCGTGTACCCAAGTAGCCCAAAATTTGGTTTGCTGTTTCGATAGGTAGTTGCAGTTTCATAGTTTTTCCTTTTAGTTAACGAAATTTATTTACAGGCAAAGAAGTAAGAACAGGATCAACGCCTTCAGGAATCATGCTTGGGTCAATAATGTCCATCGTGTTTATGTCTCTCAAAGCATGAATGCAATATGCAACAGTATTGTCTTCAAGAGCCATCAGCTCATGGTATTTGTCTTTATGGATATAAATCATGTGAGGAGCTTTGAACTCCGTAACAACTCCATCAACTGTCACTTTTAAAGCGCCTGACGCAAGTAGCGTTAGATGATCAAATTGGTGAACGTGACCATTTTCTGTGTCGCCTTTTTTTTTAAAATGCATCATTAAGCTGTATAAGTTAGCTACACAGCCAATTTTTACTTCAGGTTTATTCATAATTTTGTGATTGGAATTGTTACTTCTGGGTTGGGGTTGATGAATTCGCCATTTTGATAAAGCCACCCAATACCAGCTTTACCATCATCTTCGACCAAATTCGGCATAAAGTCCAATGAATCAACAATAATTGAATTCACCACTACACCATCTTCAATAACGTGTGCTCTCACAATTTCTCCTTAGTACTCAATGATCACAACGCCAACCGCGCCAGCCGCACCAGCCCTGCTACTACCAGCGCCGCCACCTGCGCCGCCACCATACGCGCCCCCAGCCTCACCGTTGCTAGTAGCATTTACACCACCTTTGCCACCACCACCATAAATTGAGCTACCACCAACTCCTCCTTGGCGCTCACTTGCACCCAAAACGCAAGTACCTGCTCCGCCTTTCATATTTGCGGCTCCACCACTTCCAATGCCACCAGCGCCTCCCATTTGATTTGCTGGGCCGCCATCACCCCCAGTAGCTTGTACTGTAGTAATAGATTGAGTACCAGAAGAAACGCTAGATGTGCCTCCGGTATTGCCGCCGACAGTTCCTCCCGCGCCTACTGTAACGGTAAGCGTGTTGCCGGGCGTCAACCCTGTAAAGTATTGAATTGCGGCTCCACCTCCACCGCCGCCGCCAAAACCGCCACCTTTAGAGCCATTTCTAGACCCACCGCCACCACCAACAACAGTAACTTTAATTGTTGTTTTTCCTGATGGAATAGTAAAAGTTGTGGAAGATGTGTAAACAACCATAGCAGAAGCGCCACCACCACCTGCTGTTGCCCAAGTAGGTGCCGCGCTTGCGCCGCCAGATGTTAACACTTGACCTGCTGTGCCGTATGTTGCACCGCCAATACCAAATTGACCTGATGGGCCGATCAAAAATCGAGTTGTGCTGACAGTTTGTAATGCGATTGATCCAACAGACGCATATCCCGCGTTAATGTATCCAATTCCACCTGCATCACTACTTAGATTCAAACCATTGGCATCTGCATTTGCGCTTTTAATTCTCAACGTCCCAGCTATTTCTGCTTTTTGCGTGGGAGCTGTAACGCCAATACCTACATTGCCATCTGTATCAACGATAAATCGAGCCAACCCGTTGTTATCTGCGATAAAAAGTGAAGGGCCAGAATTAGAAGCGCCATCTTGGATGTAAATACCGCCAACGCTACCAGAGGTATTTTGTTGCACATACAAACCATAACTTCCCGCCGTGGGTTGCGTTATTGATGTTGTTGAACCTGTGCTAATGTGAGTTTTAAAGTTAGGCGAACTTGTACTAATACCTACATTGCCTGCGGCTGTTGCGCGAATACGCTCAACTCCATTAGTTGTAACAACCAATGGGTACCCACCAGACACCGTGAGATAGCCTACGCCCGAAACAACGCCTTGCCCATTTGTTGATCCGCTAGTATTTACGCCTATATAGGTTGCCGCAATCCCGCTTGCGCCTGCGAGAATGTAGGTATCAGTGCCGCTTGCAGGATTTAATACAAGTTGAGATGTGCCGTTAAATGTTAAAACAGAATTAGTCGCCAATGCACTTGACGATGATGCGTAAACTAAACCACCAGAAGAAAACGACGTAAGGTTTGTACCGCCGTTAGCTGTACCTAGCGTACCTGCAAGCGTGATCGTTCCAGATGATGTAATTGGGCCCCCTGAAGTGGTTAAACCTGTTGTACCGCCTGATACCGCAACGCTAGATACAGTGGCTCCAGTTGAACTATTGGATGCTAACAAAGTCACAACGCCTGCGCTGTTCTTTGCGTACAGCTTCATGTCAGCAATGTTGAGCGCGAGTTCTCCGTTGGCAAGGTTACCAGACGAAGGAACAGCCGACGCAGTGCTACTGAAGTAAAGTGAAATGGGCGTAAAGCCTGCTTGTGCCATTAGAATGTACCCCCGAAGATGCCAGTCGTGGCGTTCAATGTTGTAAATGCACCAGTTGATGTTGTTGTCGCACCAATCGATGTGCCGTTAATTGTCCCACCAGTTATCGCAACAGTACCTGCATTTTGCGTGGACATTGTACCTAAGCCAGTAATCGCCGTGTTAGGGATCGTGGTCGATGCGGAGACAGCGCTTGTGCCGTTGCCAAACAGATAGCCAGATAGGGTGGTTGCGCCTGTACCACCGTTTGCCACATTCAATGTGCCAGCAAGGGTGATCGTGCCCGTTACGGTGACTGGGCCACCAGATGTTGTGAGTCCAGTCGTACCGCCAGACACATCCACGCTTTGCACCGTACCACCAGCGGCGGGGGTTGCAGAGATCGTGATGCCACCAGCAGTGTTTGAGATGCTGACATTTGTACCAGCGGTCAAAGTGGCTAGGGAGTAGCCAGACCCGTTACCGATAGCCAACTGACCGTTGGATGGCGTAGCTGTTAACCCTGTACCACCGTAAGCAACGCCAATAGTTGTACCGTTCCACGTTCCCGCTGTCAACGTACCCACACCAGTAATTCCAGTGTAGGAGCCGCTGATTCGACCTGTAGGAAGCGTTCCAGAGGTGATGTTGGCGGCGTTGGTTGTGTCAGTCGTTGCAGAAGCGGCAAGACCTGATACGGCGCCTGCGGCAATTGCGATAGATGTGTTGGTGACAGATGTCACGCGACCGTAGGTATCGACGGCGAACACAGGAACCTGTGATGCAGAGCCGTAGGTAGCCGCAATGACACCTGACGTACCCAAGGCTATGGTGATCGGCGCGGAGCCGTCATAGCTCGTTCCTGTCAGCCCTGTGCCTATTGTCAAGGCGTTGGGATTGACGGCGGTGATTGTTCCAGACGCACCCAAAGCGATGGATGTGCCGTTAACCGTTACCGCGCTGTTCGCCAACTGTGCGTTCGTTACAGCTCCAGATGTGATCTGGTTGGCGTTAATCGCAATCGCTGTGTCGCTGGCACTGGTAATCTGACCTTGTGCGTTGATCGCCAAAGTGGGAACTTGAGAGGCAGTTCCGTAAGAGGCGGCGGTAACACCAGTATTGGTAATACTGAAAGTTGTACCAGACAACGTAAGACCAGTTCCTGCGCTGTAGATTTGCGCAGAGCTGATTTGAGCGAACGTAATGTTTGTTGTGCCGAATACAATAACGCCAGAAGTGTTGCAGGTGTAGGTTTCGCCAGCACCAGTTGCGCCTTGTTGAACAAAGAAAGTTGAACCTTCACCTAGCGTTGATGCACTAGTAAGTCCATACGTGTCGGTATCGGAAGAACGAGTTAAAACCCAATTCGTTGAAACAGAACCTACGCTAGTCACCACATAGACGCCGTTTTGAGTGGCGTTTGTTTGGGTATAAATCAGTACTCGGTCACTGACAGAAAGAGTGACTCCATCAATTACCAAAGCGGCTTGTGCACCTGCGTTGGTCAATGTAGCGCCAACACCGACTCCAGCCCCGCCCGGTTGGTTGTAGGTCGCAGTAAGCGGAGTTGGAGACTCAACGCGCACTGGCGCATGGAAGTGTATGCCAGACGCCACAAGACCGTCTACGTATTGCTTGTTGGCAATGTCCGTCGCGGCAGTTGGTGCAGTGGTAACCGTGCCAGTCGTCGTAGCTAATGCTGTGAACGTACCAGCCGCGGGAGTTGATGCTCCAACGGTTGTTCCGTTGATTGTTCCACCAGTGATCGCTACAGCAGTTGCATTTTGGGTGGACATAGTACCAAGACCAGAAACCTGCGTATTAGCAATCGCAATATTTGTATCAGCCAAAGCTGTTAAGCGACCTTGCGCATCAACAGTAGCGGTTAGGGTTTTAGACGCCGCGCCATAAGCACCTGCTGTCACAGCAGTGTTGGCAAGGTTGATCGTTGTTGCAGTCGAGCCGTTAAATGAGCCAGCGCTCATGCCAGTGCCAAAGGTCAAGGCATTTGTTGTGTTTGATGTGATAGTGCCTGAAGCGCCAAGAGCAACAGATACACCATTAAAGGTAACTGAGCTGTTGGCTAACTGAGCGTTGGTGACTGATCCAGACAAGTCAGTAGTTGGAACAGTAGCCGAAGCTGTCATGGCAGATGTGCCATTTCCTTTGACGTAACCAGTCAAAGATCCTGTACCAGTACCGCCGTTGGATACGTTAAGCGTACCACCCAAAACAACCACGCCACCAGTAGCCGAGGAAGGAGTGAAACCTGTGCCACCAGCAGAGAAAGACGTTACGCCACCAACCAGTGAGAATTGATTCCACGAGCCAGATGCAAAACCGTCAAAGGTCTGTGTGTCAGTATTGAAACGGAACTGACCTGCAATGCCTGCGGGTTGCTGAGCGGTTGTGCCTTTGGGAAGGACGACCCCGCCAGTGCCGGGCAACTGCGCATCCGCGGCAATCGCAAAAGTTGGGTTACCTGACGCGCCATTACCATTTGCAATTGTGATCTGGTTTGCCGTGCCAGTAAGGTCACGACCAGCAACGGAAGTTCCGCCGCTGACCATCGCCAACATGCCAGTACCAGAAAGGTTAGCTACAGCCGCCGCTACGCCAGTTAATTCAAGTGTTGGGTTAGCACCAGTACCATCGGCATTTAAAACCTGTAAGCCAGCGCCTGTAGCGGCTATGGAGCGGTTAACCAAAGAACCTGCACCGTTCTTGACGACAATGCCGCCACCAAGTGCATTCAATTCGGAAACTGCGCCAGTCAGCGCAATTTGATAGAAAGACTGAGCACCACCATCCACCAAGGTAACGCCAGTGTTGGTAGATAAGTAACGACTGTTTGCCAGTGTTGGCTCTTGGTTCTTTGTTAAGAATGTTGCCGTTAGTGCAGGAGACGCGGCGATAGCACCTGTCGTAGTCTGTACGGTCTGACCGTTCTGAACGATAGGAACAGATTCTGTACCAGTAATCGCACCAGCGGCAGGTAATTGTGTGATCGTTACTTGTGCGGACATATTATGGGCTCAGTTGGTCTAGGTTACCGTTGTTCTCAGGATCCTGATCGTTACCTTCGGTCGAGATGATAAAGCTACCACCAGTGATACCGTTTTGGGTAGTGACAATGTTGTTGTCATTGGCGGCAACGCTCACGTCAGGACGTGGGAATCTGATCGTTATTCTCTCAGTTTTACGGGCTGGAAGTCTATAGGGATCTTTCTCGTCTGCGCAGTTTTGCCCACAGACTTGGAGGCCGGGGAAATTGGGGTCAGGTCTCATCTCGTCGTGAGCGCGCTTCATCCTACATCTATCGCAAATTGCAATAGAAAGAGTAGCGTTTCCACGAGTATCGAGAAAGGTTGGCATTATCTTGTGTACACCGAGATGTTAGGCGCCAGATAGATTGGGCTACGATCACGCTCTTCCTGCTCAACTTGGTTCAGGTACTTCTCGGCTTGACCTTCAAGGTATTGGATGCGCGCCATATCGACGCCGGGCAACTCAAGCGCCATCCGATGCGACAACATCATCAGCGTCGCCTCGTACCAACGAGTGGGGATGTACAGCTCGTTTGTCAGCGAACCCACGTCCATGATCTGTTTGCTGTACCACACAGTGATCTGCACGAATGGGTCACTGGGGACAGGCCACAAGTACAACGAGGGCAGTGGAATAGTGCGGTCAAACCAAAATTGAAAAGGTTGGTTTGATGTGAAGTTCTTGTTTGGCAGGTTTGTGTAGTCATCGCGGTTTAGGCGAGACATGGTGATCTCGGTGGAATTATTTCCAACGTAGAACTCACGCAAAGCCAAAGTAGTGCCACCAGAGGCGCGTACGCGGTAGTACTGCACGGCTTGGCCGGGGTTTATATCAGTCCAGATCCACTGGTTATCCGTCACAGCTACGGCGCCAAGGTTCTGAAGCGTCGTCCACGTGCTGTTATCAGTCGAATATTCGAGGGTCAGCGTCCATGTTGCGCTTCCACCCCCTGCTATGTACGGCAGGATACCGATGGAGCCAGCATAGATGTCTTGGTTTGTTCCAAAATTAGCTGAGATGTTGCCGTTCGCGCTTGTCTGTAAGCAAAACGTGTCTACGTCGTTGTCACCCACGTTGCCAACCGTACCACCCGCAGAGGACGTATAGCTCGCGCTAGGGCGACTCATGGTGCGATAGAGCACGTTTAGAGCGTCGTTTGCACCTGCGGGTAGGGTGTATATGTAATTGTTCGGAGAAACGCCCAAAACGATCTTATCAATGGCGAAATACTGGATCCCAATGTTGATCAGGTTCTGAAGCAAGAAGCTCAGCGACTGACGAGCGGACACAAGTTGCTCAGAGGTCAACTCTTCGGCTAGTTTGCCTGCACGTCTCGCACCATGATCAATCAGGGTTTGTACGTTAACTGTCTGACCGTATGTATCTGAGTACGCCATTTGTATTCCTTACCAGCCGGGGCAGTTCCACCGTTGCATCGATGCTCGCGATCTACTGCCCTTTTCGCTCTTTTCTGCTACTGCCCCCATTCTCGCGCAAAACGCATCTCTACGCGAGCCCCCTTGGGGTTGTGGAGCCTTTAAATTTGATCCTGTCTCACGGTTGTACTTGGCACGACCTTTGGCTGTCAAACCAGCACCCTTGTCGGCAGGTAGCTTCTCACCGCGACCGATTGCGAGGCTTGGGCCTCCATCCTTGTACTTCTTCTCAATAAACATCTTGTCAACCATCTTCATGCGCTGAGGCTTGGTTGTTACGTCATTGATGATATTGAGTCGCTCAGACTTTTTTTTGCCTGCCTCATAGAAGCCAGCCTTCTTTAAAGATTTGGCTATGGTTGCATTCTTTTTCATAATCAAAACCTGTACTTGGCTGTTTTCTGAGCAATCTTTTTAGGTTGCGCTACGAATTGTTTTCCTTCGGCTTTTCCTGCTCGTTTGGCTTTGGTCGTCGAAGCGTACTCAGAAGGGCTGAGGCTTTTGATCGCAGACTCTGGAAGGTATCTTTCACCAGTGACAAAAGATTTTTTACCACTTTTGGTTCTCCATTTTTGTTCGCCCCAAGCTTTCAATGATTGCTGAGGCTTTTTAATCACGATAACCACCACCCGCGGCTTTGTACCGCTTTGCCACAAGCTGAGCCTTCCTTGCGCTCCATTGACCTGCGCCTGTACCCTGCGTAGCCTCAGACTTAACCGCTGAGACGATGCGCTTTCTAAGCTCTGGCTTGGTGTAATTACCAGCCTCGTTTACCTTGCCACCGTCAGCCATCTTTTTGTCAGCACGTACAAATTCTTTCCCAACCTTTGTGGGAATGCCAACCTTTTTTGCAAACTTAGGGTTGTGCGCAACCGCGGCCATTAGTTTGTGTTGTGCTGGTGATTTGCTTGGCATGATTAACCGTAAAATTTAACCATCTCTAGGACGACGGTGTAGAAGTCACCATTAGTAGCATCAGCAGTGCTAAACAATACATCACCAGTTACGCCAGTGCCTGCGTTGTTAGTTAAACCGCCAAACTTTTCAAAATCCATTGTGTATTGAGAATTTTGTGGCACACACCAGCAAAATACATCTGTGGTTGCATCCCAATAAATCTGTACTTCCAAGCCATGCGTTGCGGCATGGATCTTTGTAATTGTTACTCTGGTACAAGTTTTGCCAGAAGCACTTGGTGTTAGCGCAGAAACATCTACCTTCAAAACTTTGCTTTCACCAGTACCGTCAGAAAGGTTGGTGAATTTCATGATTGCCATTCGCTCACCATCTAAGAGCGTTTGACTTGCGACTGCATCAGCCATGATCTATTCCTTAAATTAAAAGTGGGAGCCGAAGCCCCCACTTAGGTTCAGCACTTTACTGATCCACCACGTTTCTTCGCAGGAGTTACTGTCACGGACTTTTCAGTCTTGGTGACAGAGCCAGCAGGCTTTTCCTTGCTAGTAAACAGGCTCTTCGCACCCTCATATAGCTTGCTAGGAATGTTACGGATGGCTTTTGCCATGTCCATTTCACTCTCAGATGGGCCAATTGATTTGTCGTAAGCGCCTTTTGACAGGTCAGTTACTTTTCCGCCATCTTGATACTTCAGGTTGCTCTGGGCTTTCGCTTGCTTCATCGCTGTTGCGTTCTCAGCCTTGAAGGCAGATTGCTCTTTCTTCTGGGCTGGGGTCACACTGCCACCCTTTTTAAAGGTGCCTGATTGACGATCATTGCTGACAGGAGCAGATGGTTTCTTAGCTGGGTATGCTACGGCGCGACCGCTGTCGTTAACAGCTCCCCCCGTAGCGTAGTGCTTTTTTGTTGCACCGCCTTTTTTGTAACCACCGCCATTACCTAACTTGACATCACCTGTGGGGGCGCTGTTGTTGTCAGGTTTAGCTGTGTCCATCTTGGTATTGCGGTATTCGCCGCCTTGACCTTCGGTGTTGATGATGCCGCTCTTAGCGATAGCACCACCCTTTTTGAAGCCGCCTTGACCGTTCACAACACCACCTGTGGCGTAGTTACCGGGCTTGGTTGACTTCAAGACGCCACCAGTAGCGCAAGCCATGCCACCAGACTTCAGGCCTTTATGGCCCTTGCTGGCAGGCTTAGACTCGTGAGACTTCAGCTCTTTTTCAAGACCCTTCATCTTCGTCATCTCAGCTTTGTGCATACCCTTGGACTCGCCACCTTCCTTCATGCCCATCATAGCCGCACGACGTGCCGCCATGGTAGGACGCTTAGGGCGTGCGACAGGCATCATGCCACCGCGAGCAGGCATAGCAGAAGCCATGGGGGAAGCCATAGGCGCACCCATTGAGCCGCCCATAGCCTTCTTCACGGATCCGCCTTTTTTGAGCTTTAACTCAACTGTAGGCTCAGTGGTCATCATTTTGACCATTGGTTTAAATTGACCCATGATTAACGCTCCTTCGCAACAAAGACGTAATCCACAGTCATTGTCTTTGCAACGGCTTCACCATTTTGGAGAGCAATTGACACAGTCATATCTTCGTCGTCAGGCAAGTTGGTGGTCACAGAAGTGCCCTT
>Ga0315909_10000591_pt1 | contig 49140 bp, 57 predicted proteins | sample LakEriMetagenome_11_FD_203527 | JGI IMG/M metagenome (GOLD analysis project Ga0315909, IMG submission 203527) | Freshwater fungal communities from buoy surface, Lake Erie, Ohio, United States - Buoy 2 MA125 | ecosystem: Environmental > Aquatic > Freshwater > Lake | place: USA: Lake Erie, Ohio... | reverse complement strand
GGTGACGACTTTGGCGAAAGCATCGGGACGAACATTGGCCGCAATATGGGTGATGATCGCGCCCCAGTCGTGACCGATGATGACTGAGTCAGCGCCGCCACCGAGTGCATCGCGAAGTGCAAGGGCGTCCATCGCCGAGGCGGCGGTCTGAAAGCGGCCGTCTGAAGGAATCTCGGTTGGGGCGTAGCCACGTAAAAAAGGGGCAACTGCGCGATAGCCAGCGTCGGCTAGTCGGGGCAGCAAATGGCGCCAGGTATGGGCCGAGTCGGGGAATCCATGCAGACAGATCACCAGGGGGCCGTCATTGTCGAGTCCAGCCGCGAAGTACGAGATCGAGAGATCGTTGGCCTGAATGGAGTGCTGAGTAATCGTGCCCATGGGCAAACGGTACTCGTATGAGGCTGGCGAGGCATACCTCAACTGCGACGAAGGTCACCTACTTTGCCCATTTCATTTACCCCTGTTTGTCATTTAGCGTTCACCTCCATCGGGGGAGATCAAAACATTGATGTCACATTCTTTGGCGTGCGAGGTTCTACGCCTTGCCATGGTGATGACACGAGGCGCTACGGCGGCAACACATCTTGTGTTGGGCTGAGCGCGCCTAACCAACCACCGCTCGTATTCGATCTCGGAACTGGGTTGCGTTATTGCGGTGACAAGATTCCGGCGACAGGTCCGTTCGAGGGTTATTGCTTGCTCACACACATGCATTGGGACCATGTACAGGGATTGCCATTTTTTCTACCGACGCTTCGTGACAGTGCACATTTCCAAATTTTTGGACCGGTGCAAGAAGACGGACGAACCGTGCAGGATGTTTTTGAATCCATCATCAAGCCTCCGATGTTTCCGGTCAGTCTGACTTCTCTGCCCGGAACTTTTGTTTTTCATGATGTAGCCAATAGCGATTTCCATGTGGGTCAACTGCAGGTTAAAAGTCGCTTGGTGCCTCATGTTGGCAACACGCTCGGATTTCGCGTGACCCACGAATCAACAAGTGTCGCCTACTTGCCCGATCATCAAATGCCTGAAGACGGTTCGATGGGAATCACAGATGGTGCGCGTGAATTGTGTGAAGGCGCCGATCTTCTTATTCACGACGCTCAGTACACGCCTGAAGAATTCACGACAAAGAGCAACTGGGGTCATTGCACTGTCGATTACGCAGTGTGGGTTGCCATTGAATGCGGTGTGAAGAAATTGGCCCTGTTTCATCATGATCCAACGCGTAGCGATGATTCGGTTGATGAGTTACTTGCTGCAGCAAAACGCCGTGGCGAAAAGCACGGCGTTGAAGTATTCGCAGCTGCCGAAAACCAAGTCGTTTCGTTACCTTGCGCTTAGCGCACGGTTTGTAACGGGTCACTGACGATGTGGCTTTGCTGACCAAGCGGGCCGACGGTATTGCCACCACGAATTGTGACGCGACGCATGCGACGTTCTGCGGTGCCGTAATCATCAGATGCATAGTGCATTGTTGCTCGGTTGTCCCACAACAAAACATCGCCAGGCTGCCAGTGGTGACGCAAGACAAACTCGGGTTGTGTTGCGTGTTCGTACAGCAACTTCAACAAGTTGTCACTTTCAATACGTGAGTATCCGACGATGTGCGTCGTGAAGCCGGGGTTGACGAACAGCGCCTTCTTGCCAGTGCTTGGATGTACACGCACAACTGGGTGCACCACTGGCGGCACCTTTGCGGCGTCGTCAAACAACTTTTGTGCGTCGTCACGCGACAACGCTGAATCGAATGGCTCGCCCCAGTAGGCAAGTGGCGAGATACGGTGAACGGCCTCAAGTCCGTCAACGAGTTGCTGCAAGCTCGGGCTCAGACGCTCATAAGCGGTTCGCATATCGGCCCACAAGGTGTCGCCACCCCATTCGGGAACGACGTCGGCGACAAGGACCGAGCCCGCCGGGGGAGTCGCCACAAATGTGACATCGGTGTGCCAACGAGCGTTCTTGCCACCCTTGGCTCCGTCGAGCTCGAGAATTTCGGGATGATCAGGGTGGCCAGGAACAACGGGGTGCGCAGGAGTCGGTTCACCAATCGATCGAGCCAAGGCGACTTGATCGGCGTGGCTTAAGAATTGGTCGCGCAAGACAAGGACGAGGTGTTTTTCGAGAAGGTCAAGCAATTGGCCTGGGGCCAGATCGGTACGCGCATCGCCACGGGTGAGTTCGGCGCCAAAGGCTCCCGTGAGGGGGCGAATCTTCCAAGTTTCGAGGCTGATAGGTGGGTTCATGAGCTGGTCAACGAGTTCCTTGATCGGCGGGAATTTTGGAATCCCGACTTCTGCACTCAGATTTAATAGTGCTGGTCAGGACACTACAACCTCGGAATCAAGAAAATCTTAAAATATGATGGGATTAGTCAGGTATTAGATATCGTTGCGTTCATGACCGCTCCATTGACCACCCTCGCGGCTGATATTGCCGAGACTGATGCCGCAGGAATTGTCGCCTGGGCGCACCGCGAATTTGGTTCGGGTTTGGTGCTCACGGCCAGTTTTGAAGATCCCGTGTTGGTCCATCTCGTTGCGACGCATGCTCCCGGTACACCTGTTGTTTTGCTCGATACGCAATATCTCTTCGCCGAGACTTTGTGGCTCGTCGAGAAGTTGCAAAAGCGTCTGAAGTTTCCGTTAGAGATTGTTCGTCCTCTCGACGATGTGCAGCCCGACGACCAATGGCAGTTTGATGTCGAAGGTTGTTGCGCGCGTCGCAAAGTTGAACCGCTCAATCGCGTATTGCAAGGTCGCACTGGTTGGATCACCGGCATTCGTCGCGTTGACGGACCGACTCGTGCGACCACACCGCCCGTGCAATACGACGACGTGCGTCAATTGACAAAAATCAATCCGCTCATTGCGTGGAGCGATGAAGACGTTGAGGCCTACATCGTCGCCAATGATTTACCGCGTAACCCTCTCGTTGAGCGTGGCTACCCATCAATTGGATGTTGGCCATGCACGCGACCAGTCGCGCCAGGTGAAGACAAGCGCGCCGGCCGTTGGGCGGGTCAGAACAAAACAGAATGCGGATTACACGTAACGACACCGTCGAAAGGACAGTCATGACAATGATCGATAGTGGAACACAAGCAACGCCAGCTGAAATCAAGCAGAGTGTGGCCGAACTCGAAGACGAAGCAATCACGATTATTCGTGAAGTTGCTGCTGAATGCCGCAACCCAGTGCTGTTGTTCTCGGGTGGAAAAGACTCGGCAGTTCTTTTGCATCTTGCAGCGAAGGCTTTTCGACCCGGAAGCTTGCCCTTCCCGGTGATGCATGTTGACACTGGGCACAACTTTGAAGAAGTCATCACATACCGCGACATGCTGGTTGAGCACTATGGCGTGAAGCTGGTTGTTGCCAGTGTTCAAGCGTCAATTGATTCGGGTCGAGCAGTGGAAGAAACCGGGCCACGCGCCAGTCGTAACCGTTTGCAGTCAGTCACCTTGTTGGACGCAATCGCAGAGCACAAATTTGATGCAGCATTTGGTGGCGGACGTCGTGACGAAGATAAGGCTCGTGCCAAAGAGCGCATCTTGTCGTTCCGTGATCACTTCGGCCAATGGGAACCGCGTGCACAACGTCCCGAACCTTGGAACATGTTGAATGCCAAGATTCGTCCTGGCGAACACCTTCGTGCGTTCCCGCTTTCAAACTGGACCGAGCTCGATATTTGGCGCTATATCGGCATTGAAAATGTGGCTTTGCCATCGATCTATTTCTCGCACCGCCGCACCGTGGTTGAGCGCAATGGAATGTTGCTCAGCGTTGGCGGACCAGTCGTACTTGAAGCGGGCGAAAAAGCATTTGAAGAAACAGTTCGCTATCGAACCGTTGGTGACGCGAGTTGCACCGGTGCAGTTCGCTCAACGGCAAGCAACGTCGACGAAGTGCTCGTCGAAGTTGCTGCGGCTCGTATCACCGAACGTGGTGCGACTCGAGCCGATGACAACTTCTCCGATTCGGCGATGGAAGATCGCAAGCGCGAAGGATATTTCTGATGGTTCTACGTATCGCTACCGCAGGGTCAGTTGACGACGGCAAATCAACATTGATTGGTCGTTTGTTACATGACACCAAGACTGTTTTTGAAGATCAGTTGTCAGCCGTTGAGAAGGCGAGCACCCGTTATGGCGATGGTTCGTTGAACCTGGCGTTGCTCACTGACGGTTTGCGCGCCGAGCGCGAACAGGGCATCACTATTGATGTGGCCTACCGCTACTTCGCCACTCCGAAGCGCACATTCGTTGTTGCTGACACACCAGGCCACGCGCAGTACACGCGCAACATGGTCACTGGTGCATCGGCATCAGATGTTGCCATTGTTTTGGTTGATGCACGAAACGGTTTGACCGAACAAACTCGCCGACACCTCTTTGTTGCTTCATTGTTGGGTGTCAAGCTCGTCATTTTGGCAGTCAACAAAATGGACCTCGTTGATTTTGATGAAGCCACGTACCACCGCATCGTGGCCGAAGCGACTGCTCACGCTCAGGCGTTGCCGGCACCAGTAGTTCTGAATCCGTTACCAATCTCGGCTTTGCTTGGTGACAACGTCGTTGATGCATCAACCAACATGCCTTGGTTCACAGGTGTGCCGTTGTTAGATCTGTTGGAAACCATTGAAGTTCCTGGCGATCACAATGTTGGTGCACGATTGGCCGTGCAGTGGGTGATCCGCCCGTATTCAACTGAACATCACGACTATCGCGGTTTTGCTGGACGACTCACTGGTGGATCGCTCGCGATTGGCGATCTCTTGCGCGTGTTGCCCGGTGGGCAGCAGTCGACAGTGATCGGTATTGATCGTGGTGGAGTACCTCAAGACACCGCCCAACATGGTGAAGCCATCAGCGTGCAACTTGCCGATGACATTGACATTGGCCGGGGCGATGTTCTCGTCGCAGTTGTCGCCAATGAAACTCCGATTGTGACCGACCGAATCATCGCCGACATTTCATGGATGGTTGACAAGCCGCTCGAAACTGGAAGCCGTTGGATCATCAAGCATCAGACCCGTACGGCGAAAGCATTCGTCAGTGCGATCGAATTGCGCCACGACGTAGCGACAGCAACTCATAGCCCGGCCGAAAGCTTGTCGCTCAACGACTTGGGTCGTGTGCACCTCAATGTTTCGGTTCCTTTGGTGATCGACAATTACGACCGCCATCGTCCTGGTGGCGCCGCCATCTTGATTGACGAAGCGACAGGCATGACGTGCGCAGCTTTAATGATTCGTGATAGCGAATGACCAAGAACCAATTCCCGATCAACCTCAATCTTGAAGGTCGGTCGTGCTTGGTTGTTGGTGCAGGTCGTATTGGTTTACGTAAGACCGAACAGCTTTTGGCCGCAGGTGCGCGAGTCACTGTTGTCGCCCCAGAAGTTGTCGGTGATTTTGCGGGGCTTCCGGTCACCATTCATCAACGAGCATTTGAATTGACAGATCTTGATGGTCAACGTCTAGTTATTACGGCAACAGGTAACCGCGAACTTGATCAGTTGATCTACGACACCTGTGAAGATCGAGGCATCTGGATCAACTCGGCCGATGATCCCGAGCGTTGCGCGTTCACGTTGCCGGCTGTGGTTCGTCGTGGCGACCTCATGGTCACGGTGTCAACTGGCGGAAACAGTCCGGCATTGTCATCGTGGATGCGGCAAAAACTTGAAGCATTAGTTGGCCCAGAATTTGAAGAAGTTGTGAATGAGTTGGCGCAAGAGCGTGTACTGATTCATGCCGATGGTCGTAGCACCGAAGATATTGACTGGAAGCCCATCATCGAAAAGATTGTGGCGAGCCACAACATTCACATGTCATGCCCTCGTGAGTCGTTGCAAGGAACGGTGATGGCATGACTGTTTTCTTAGTTGGGGCTGGTCCTGGTGATCCCGAATTGCTCACGGTCCGTGCGGCGCGACTGATTGCTGAAGCTGATGTCATCGTGCATGATCGATTGGCCGATCAGGCAATTCTGGATTTGGCTCGTGCCGATGTTGAGTTCATTGACGTCGGCAAAAAGCCTGGTCTTCCCACTCCACAAGAAATGATCAACACACTGTTGGTACACCTGGGCTCTCAGGGTCTCAACGTTGTGCGCCTCAAAGGCGGCGATCCGTATGTGTTTGGTCGCGGCGGAGAAGAAGCCCAAGCTCTCATAGATGCCGACATTCCTTTCGATGTCGTGCCAGGCATTAGTTCTGCTGTCGGTGTTCCTGCCGCTGCTGGTATTCCGGTGACTCATCGCAATGTGTCAGTCGGATTCACAGTTGTGACTGGTCATCGTGAAAAGGGCGGAGCGACGTCTATCAATTGGGAAGCTCTCGCTCAAGTTGGCGGAACGATTGTGGTGTTGATGGGTGTTTCAGAACGAGCCGAAATTGCTTCTCGTTTGATGTCGGGTGGTCTGGCGGCTGACACGCCTGTCGCAGCTATTCGTTACGGCACGCGTCCCGAGCAGACAACGATTCGCACCACACTTGGTGAACTTGCTGATGCGCCGCTCGAGTCGCCAAGCACGATTGTGATTGGTCAAGTTGCAGCATTTGATTTCTCGCCGACTGCCGGAACCTCGGCATGGGCACGAAAGGCTGGCCATGCGTCGCTCGATTGATGATCAGCCCATCACCGAAAGTGAATTGCCGCCTGGTGCCGAAGACGCGCTGCCAGTGTCGTGGGCAATCGCAATTTGTGATGACTATGACGATGCAACTCCACGAGTGGTGTTGACAGTTGAAGATTTAGGTCGACCAGGAACTGGGCTTGTTGCCCATCTCTCGGCCGATAGTGCGCGCCGTTTGCGCGGCGCAATTAATGATGCGTTACGTGAAGTAGGCGAAGACGTCGGTCGCTAACCAGCGACTGACTATTCGGACGATTCTCTAGATAGGAACCATGATGACAATTGCACCAGCCCCTCAGCCACGTGATCTCGACGCCGAGCAGATGCGCGACATCGAGCGCTTCGAAATCGCCATTGGCCAATACCTTTCGGGTGAAATTGGCGAAGACGTCTTCCGCGTGATGCGTCTCAACAATGGCGTGTACGGTCAACGCCAAGGCGGAACCAATCAGATGGTGCGCATTAAGTTGCCCGCTGGCACCATCACGCCCGAGCAGATGGAACTTATGGGTGAACTTTCCACTGAGTTCTCGCGTGGTTGGGGACACATCACCACGCGCCAAAACATTCAGTTCCACTTTGTGCAGTTGGCTCGTATCCCTGAACTATTGCGTCGTCTCGCTGCGGTTGGCCTGACCTCGCGTGAAGCATGTGGAGACACCGTTCGAAACGTGATGGCGTGTCACCTTGCAGGCGCTTGCCCATACGAAAAACTTGATGTCACTCCATGGGCTGAAGCAGTTCATCGTCACTTCGTGCGCAACCCGCTTGGTCAGCGTTTGCCGCGCAAGTTCAAGGTCAACTTCTCTGGCTGCAGCACCGACTGTGGTCAAGCCATGTTCAACGACGTCGGCGTTGTTGGCGCTACTCGTCAACGTGAAGACGGTTCAACCGAAGTCGGATTCCGTGTGTACATCGCCGGTGGACTTGGTGCCACGCCGCACCCCGCTCAGTCTCTCGAAGATTTCACAAGTCGTGAAGATCTTTTGCCAACAATTGAATCGGTGTTGCGCTTGTTTGAACAAACGGGTAACCGTGACAACAAGTTACGTGCCCGTCTGAAGTGGGTTGTCGATCAACTGGGTATCGACGAAGTTCGTCGTCGTGTCATCAAGATTCGCCATACATTGCCGGCATCATCAACGTGGCCAGGCGGAATTCCGCCCGAAGTTATTGCGGCCGGCGATGCACCCGCAGGCAAAGCAGAGGGAATCGTTGCGACCGAAGTTGGCCAGGGTGTGAGTGTCATGCTGCGTTCGTCCGATCCATTCGCACGTTGGGAACAGGCCAGTGTGATTCGTGGAGCAGGTAAGGGAACGGTTTCGGCTGTTGCTTACGCTGCGCTTGGTGACATCACCGCATCACAGTTCCAGTCGCTCGCCAATATTCAGCGCGAGCTTGGTGCTGATGTTCGTTTGTCGAATCGTCAGAATGTCGTGTTCCGTGGTCTGCAAGAAGAGCAACTGCGCACATTGTTTGATCGCCTTGAAGCAATTGGCATGGCGCGACCGGGCGCCGAATTGGCGCGCGACGTCGTTGCTTGCCCCGGCGCCGACACGTGCAACATTGCCGTGACACAGTCACGCGGTTTGGCTAAGGCAATCGGTGAACGACTCGAAGAAGAAGGTCTTGCCGAAGTCGGTGGAGTTCGCATCAACATTTCGGGTTGCACCAACAGTTGTGGTCAGCACCATGCATCCGACATCGGATTGTTTGGCGCCGAGCGTCGTGCGCACGGTCGTTCATTGCCGGGATACCAACTCTTGCTGGGTGGGTACGTCGGTGACGAGCAGATTCACTTTGGTCAAAAGGCATTACGCCTTCCGGCTCGCACTGCACCCGAAGGTGTGGCGCGCGTGGTTCGTCGATTTGCTGAAGAGCGCAATGCTGCTGAACCATTCGCCGAATGGATGAAGCGCGTTGGTGGACCAGAAAAGATCGCTGATGGATTGCGCGACCTTGACGTGATTCCGACTCCTGAAGAGGACGAGGCGTATTTCACCGACTACGACGAGACCGGACCGTTCGTGGCCGAAGTCGCCGAGTCGGAGTGCGCCACCTGATACCTGTCGCTCTCTGTAGTGCGATCTAGGGTGCAGTTATGACCGATTCGCAGATCGACGCGCGCCACTTTCGTAATGTTCTTGGGCACTTCCCAACGGGAGTGACGGTCGTGACTGGACTTGATGCTGCCGGTGCTCCTCATGGCATCACGATTGGTTCATTTGTGTCGGTCTCACTCGATCCGCCGTTGGTTGGTTTCTTGCCCGGCTCTTCGTCAAAGAGTTGGCAAGCAATTGCTGAATCGGGTTCGTTCTGCGTGAACATTTTGGGTGCTGGTCAAGATGAACTCTGTTGGAAGTTTGCTAAAGAACCAGCCGCTGGTGAAACGAGCAAGTTTGCTGGAGTCGACTGGACGGCATCGGCGACTGGTTCACCAATTCTTCCGGGCATCATCGGATCGATTGACTGCACAGTCGAAGTTGTTCACGAAGCTGGCGACCATCTGTTCGTTGTCGGTCGAGTTCATGACATGTCACATGCAGAAGACGTGAATGACGCGATGGTTTTCTTCCGTGGCAAAGTTGCCTCGGTCAACATGCCGACCGCCTGATCGTGATGTTGGGTGTCATTGCTTCAGTCATTCTTGGGGGAGTGATGTGTATCGCCGGTGGCTCAAAGGTTGCCATGGGCAAGCGCTGGCCGGTTGAAGCAGAATCGTTAGGGGCACCAAAGGCAATTGCGCCAATCGTGCCGTGGGTTGAAATTGCACTAGGTGCATTGCTGATTGTTCAACTGAAACCAGAAGTTGTCGGCTCGCTATCTCTTGTTTTGCTGGTGACGTTTACCTTGCTCATTGTGCGACAACTGCAAAAGGGTCATCGACCAGTATGTGCGTGCTTCGGATCATGGAGTAGTAAACCATTGAGCGGAAAACATGTAGTGCGCAACGCGGGTTTCATCGCCCTCGCGCTAATCACGATCTTTGCTTAGTTCTCAGCCGAGCGTTGCTAAGAGAAATGCACTCACGCGAGCCTCTTCGCGCCAACGTTCGTAACGTCCGCTCGGGCCACCATGACCCGCCCCCATTTCAGTGCGCAATAACAATGGTGCATCGTTTGTGCGAAGTTCGCGAATCTTGGCAACCCACTTGGCGGGTTCGTGATATGCAACGCGCGGATCATTCAGCCCACCACTCGCAAAGATTGCCGGGTAGTCACGTGCGTTCACGTTGTCGTATGGCGAGTACTGCAACATGCATGTTGCATATGGTTCAACGCGCGGGTCGCCCCACTCTTCCCACTCGGTGACAGTGAGTGGCAATGAGGGATCACTCATGGTTGTTACCACATCAACAAACGGAACTTCAGCGACAGCAGCGCTCCACAGTTCTGGACGCAAGTTGATGCACGCACCAACCATCAACCCACCGGCACTTCCGCCGCGTACGGCAACTCGTTGAGAAGCCGCCCAACCTGAAGCAATCACGTCATCGGCAACTGTGTTGACATCGTCAAAGGTGTTGCGCTTCTTCTCAAGGCGGCCATCGATATACCAACGACGACCCATCTCGCCGCCACCTCGTGGGTGAGCAAGAACCCACGTCCAACCGCGATCAACGAGTGACAAGCGCGCAACACTGAACCACGGCGGCATTGACGCTTCGTAGCTTCCATAGGCGTAGACCATGCATGGCGCATCACCAGTTGCTTGGGCCGACTTGAGGCGCACGATGTCGTACGGAACTTTGGTTCCGTCAACAGATGTGGCCCAGGCTCGAACCGTTTCGTAAGCCGCTAGTTCAACGTTGGGTGTTGGTGAGCGCTTGAGCATGATGCGCTCGCCAGTCGCAATGTTCTGTTCCCACACAGTTGACGGAGTCACCATGCTTTCTGAGACAAAGCGCAACCACTCGGTATTCCACTCGGGATTGCTATCAGGTTCAACATCATGAGGTGCCGCGCCAAGATCAATTGGCTGCATTGATCCGTCACGAAGCATGATGCACAATCTGGGTTGTGCATTGACCCACTCGTGAATCACGAGGTGCGTAGCAAAGCAGTCGGCGCGCATGATGCGATTGCCTTCAACGTGGGCAACTAGTTCGGCCCACTCCGATGGTTGCGACTCGGGCGCTTGCATGATTCGAAAATCAATGGCGTCTTCGTTGGTGAGCACAATGAAGCGATCGCCCCAGTGATCAATGTGATACTCGACGTCATCGCGACGCTCGCAGACAACGACTGGTTGGTCAAGAGGACTGTGAGCGGAAATCAAACGGGTTTCGCTTGAAGTTTTGCTATCGGCATCAATGACGATCCACTCACCGCTGCGCGTGAGATCAATGCCAACATAGAAGCGTTCGTCGGTTTCTTCAAATACTTTGACATCTTGTTTTTGCGAGGTGCCAACTTGATGGCGCCAAACCGTACTTGGTCGTTCTTGTTCGTCGTAGGTGACATAGAAGATGAACTGTGAATCAGCACTCCATGCAGTGCCCGCCCAAGAAGTGTCTTCAATCTCATCAGCAAGATCGGTGCCGGTGCGCAGATCACGAATACGCATTGTGAAGTGTTCGCCGCCATCGGTATCGCTTGACCAAATCAGTAAGTGCGTGTCGGGGCTGATATCAAATGAACCCAGCGAGAAATATTCGTGGCCATCGGCGAGAGCATTCTCATCGAGGATGGTCGTTGCTGTCGCGGTCTCGCGTGACGCACCACGACAATGAATGGGATACTGCAAGCCCTCTTCGGTTCGCGTGGCGTACCACCAACCATCTTTGAGAGTTGGCACACTTTCGTCGGTCTCTTGAATGCGTGATTTGATTTCGTTGAAGAGGGTCTCGACTAATTCGGCGTGCGGGGCGAACCAAGCTTCACAGTTCTCGTTCTCGGCTTCGAGATAAGCGATGGTGTCGGGGTCGTCGCGGTTGCTCATCCAGTAATACGGATCATCCACGTCGCCGGTTGGACGGGCGAGCAGGTGGGGAACTTTTTTGGCGACAGGGCCGCGAGAGTCAAAAGGCACGATCCGAGAGTACGCCCGATCAGACACTTTTGGTGTCCTGCCGTTATCGTGCTCGGCGATGCGGGTGTGGATCGATCAAGACTTATGCACCGGAGATGGCCTGTGTCTCGACCATTGTCCCGACGCTTTCGTGCAACTTGAAGATGGCATTGCCTACGTTGCTGAGGCTGGCGTGGCCCTGAACGATCCGGGTGGATCGGGCAGTCTGGCGTGGGTTCCGCTCAAGAATTACCAAGCTGTGGTCGATGCCGCTGAGGCCTGCCCAGGAGAGTGCATTTTCATTGAACTCCCTGCTCAGCCCCTGGGTGAATTGGCGGCGAGCGCCTGAAACGGGGCGCCCAAGAAATCTGCGCCGGGTCTATCAATCGGCGTGGATAATTGTTACTATCGCCGTAGTGTTAATTCAGCTAGAGGGTTCGTGACCAGCGAATCCTGCGTTCTTTGGAGTCCCCCCAATGACATCATTCGATCTCGATCTCAGCAAGTACTCGCTCGGTTGGAGCGACGATGTTGAATACGCCTTCAAACCCGAGAAGGGTCTCAGCAAGCCCGTCGTCGACCAGATTTCGTGGTGGAAGGGCGAGCCCAAGTGGATGACGCAATTCCGCGAGCGCAGCCTGAACTTGTTTGAGAAGAAGCCCATGTCGCCGTGGTTCGCCAACAACATGCCCGACATCGACTTCCAAGACATCTTCTACTACCTGCGTCCTGCAAATGCCCAAGTTAATGAATGGGATGATCTTCCCGAGCAGATGAAGGCCACCTACGAAAAGTTGGGTATCCCCGAAGCCGAGCGCAAGTACTTGGCGGGTGTGACTGCACAGTTCGAAAGTGAAGTGGTGTTCCACCGCAACCGTGTTGAACTTGAAGAACAGGGAATCTTGTTCTGCGACATGGACACTGCATTGCGCGAGTATCCCGAATTGGTCAAGCAGTACTTCGGCACTGTTATTCCGCCAGGGGACAACAAGTTCTCGGCGCTCAACAGCGCAGTGTGGTCGGGTGGATCATTCATCTATGTTCCGCCGGGCGTCGAATGTGAAATGCCACTGCAGGCCTACTTCCGTATTAACGCTGAAAACGCTGGACAATTCGAACGCACACTCATCATCGCTGATGAGGGTTCAAAGGTTCACTACATCGAAGGTTGTTCAGCTCCGGTGTACACCAGCGATTCGCTGCACTCGGCCGTTGTTGAAATCATCGTGAAGCCAAGTGCTCACGTGACCTACACGACGATTCAGAACTGGTCGCCCAACGTGTACAACTTGGTCACCAAGCGTGCTCGTGTTGAAGCAGAAGGCCACATGGAATGGATCGATGGCAACATCGGTTCAAAGCTCACTATGAAGTATCCAAGTGTGTACCTCGTCGGACCAAAGGCAACGGGCGAAGTATTGAGCGTTGCGTATGCCGGCGCAGGCCAGCATCAAGACGCTGGTGCCAAGATGGTGCACGCTGCTCCCGAAACCACATCGAAGATTGTGTCGAAATCAATCAGCAAAGACGGCGGAATCACGGCGTACCGCGGACTCGTGCGTGTTGACGAAGGCGCATACGGATGCAAGAGCCACGTGCAGTGTGACGCGCTCATTCTTGATGATCAAAGCGAAAGTCGCACCTTCCCATACATGGAAGTCGGCGAGAAAGACGCACAGATCGGTCACGAAGCAACCGTGTCAAAGATTGCTGATGAGCAGTTGTTCTACTTGCAGAGCCGTGGCTTGTCGCAAGAGCAGGCCATGGGCATGATCGTGAACGGTTTCATTGAGCCCGTGACACGTACGTTGCCGATGGAATACGCCGTTGAATGGAGTCGTCTCATCGAACTCCAGATGGAAGGCTCCGTCGGCTGATTCAGTCCTTTTGGATTGGTGAAAAGTGAACTTGGCCATCGGGATCGATTGCATCAACCCGCACCCAAGTCCAAAAGGTCTCGGTCCCCGCTTTGAGAACCGCGCCAAGCGAAACCACTGATTGATCAACTGCGTCGGTGATTAAACACCAATTGTGGCCGTTGTCGTCTTCCTGGTTGAGGTCGGCTCGTAAATCGATTGTTGAATTCATCAGTCTCCTTCGGCTGGCTCAAAGTATGGATTGCGGACGAGGTAGTGCGGACACTGAACGAATTTTTCAATGAGAAAATTCGGATCGGTGTGAGAAACATCGTAATGAGGTGCAAGTCCGGTGTCTAGAAGTTCTAGATCGGCCCGCAGAATGGAACGCGCGCCGAAAACAGCCAACCATTCGGAGTGCACAAGTTTCGTCTCTGCAAGTTTTTGAAATTCGGTGGGCGAGTAACTGCCAAATACAGAGATCCCGTAAAAGCCGTAGATCGCAAAATTGCGTTCAGCGCTGACGAGGAGTCGTTCGGGAATGATGAGATCTCCCCGCAAGACGAGCAGATTGTTTCGAGGTAAAGATTCGCCGCGGCGTATGCGAGTTTTGAAAGAAGGCATTGAATTCTCCCGTAGTGATGTGGCGTTGGGCAGTGCTGCCAATCAGAACGGAGGTTTGCCTCAGGGGTTCCTCGATGAATCAGTTATTGCAAGTGGGTCTTGCACAGTGGCCCACTTCGTGTTTCTGGTGTTGATTTATTTGGTAATGCCGATGAAAACAACACCAGAATCACAACGGGTAGATTGTCCTGATGCCGATGCGACAGGAGTGCAAGAACTTTGAAAGTCGCACGTATGGCAACGGCGACACTGTTCGCAAGTGCAACCTCGATCTAGCTCCTGACGCCCCGTGGCGCTGCCCCGAAAACTGTCCGGCGTATGCCCGCCGTCCCGACGCCGGCTGGACCTACGGATCACTCGTGCCGCCTCGCAACCCTGCCGAACCGCCTGGTTTGGACGACGGCTCTGCAGCAGCAGTTCTCGATGAGGCTGAAGACATTCTGAATGCCATCGGTGCTCAGGTTCTGGCCGAAGTTGAAGCCGAACAGGCAAAACAGAATGCCAAGGGTCTGAAGCGTTTCTTTCGCCGTCGACGCAAGGATTGAGTCACAGACTTCGTCCCTCAGGGTGAATTACTACTACGGCGGTAGTAATATTTATCCGTGCCCGTTTTGACCCCCGACTCGGCGCTCAGTCTTGGTGCGACTTGGTCTCAGGTCCGCCGTTCCGCTCACGAGCGGGCGATTGCAGCTCCGTTCCCCACCATTGATGAAGAGACCTGGCGTTACAGCCGCATTGGCGAATTAGACCTTGCGACTTTTGCCATTGCCGAAACGCCAACCACGATCACCGGTGAATCGAGCCAGGTAACTGTGACTCGGGTGCCGGCCTCAAGTGTCAGCGTTGATTCTTCGCTCGCTGACTTATTTGCGCAGTCGACAAGCACCGATCTTTTCAACAGCCTCAATTTGGCTCATATGGACGTTGTCGTTGTGTCAGTTGCCCGTGGTGTCGTTGCACCGCAACCGATTGTCATCACTCACACTGTCAACGGCGACGGTTCGGTCTATTTTCCTCGGCTCGTGATCAATGCAGCCGAAAACAGTGAAGTGACAGTGGTTGAACGTTTCATCTCAAACGACAGCGTGCGCTCATTGGTAGTGCCAGTGCTTGATGCTCGTGCTGCGCAGTCGGCACGCATTCGCTACCTGGCAATCAACGAACTTGGTGACAAGTCGTGGCAAATTGGTGAACACGACAGCGTCGGCGAGCGTGACTCTGACACATTGTTGGCCACAGTTGCTCTCGGTGGCGATTATGCACGTGTGAGCACTGCAGCACGTTTGCGCGGCCAGGGAAGTAACACTCGCCAAGTCGCGTTGTATTTCGCTGGCGGAACCCAAATGCACGACTTCCGCACATTGCAAGAACATGCTGCTCCACGAACAACAAGCGATCTGCTCTTTAAGGGCGCTGTTCAAGACACCGCAAAGAGCGTGTACACCGGCCTCATCAAGATTCACAACAATGCCAAGGGTTCTGTGGCTTATCAGACCAACCGCAACCTCACGTTGTCGCATGGTGCATGGGCCGAAAGCGTGCCCAACCTTGAGATTGAAACCAATGATGTGAAGTGCAGTCACGCATCTACGGTCGGACCAATTGATGAAGACCAGTTGTTCTATCTTGAAAGCCGTGGCGTCAACCCTGATGTTGCGCAACGTCTAGTCGTTCTTGGATTCTTTGATGAAGTGTTGGCTCAATTGCCCGTTGGCGATTTGGCCGCACCGTTACGTCAACGAGTTGCGCAAAAACTTTCGATCGGAGACCCATCATGACCATCGTCTGTCGTCTCGATGAAATTGAAGCCGGCACAGCCAAGAAGGTTGTTGTCGACGGAAAAGCCGTTGCGCTCGTTCGCATTGATGACGATGTATATGCAATTGGTGATGTGTGCAGTCATGCCAACGTGTCACTCAGTGATGGCGGCGAAGTGTGGTGTGAAGAAAAGCAACTCGAATGTCCAAAGCACGGAAGTGCCTTCAGTTTGATCACTGGACTTCCCAACACTTTCCCAGCAACTCAGCCCGTCGCAGTCTTTGACGCGCGCGTTGTTGATGGCGCCGTACATGTCTCTGCTAAAGGATCCGCATCATGAGTACTCTCGAAATTCGCGACCTTCATGCATCGGTTGGCAACAAGAAAATCCTTCACGGTGTCAACCTCACCATCTCGTCTGGTGAAGTGCATGCAGTGATGGGCCCGAACGGCGCTGGCAAGAGCACGCTCTCTGCCGTCGTGATGGGCAAGACCGGTTACACGGTGACATCGGGTTCAGTGTTGCTCGATGGTGTCGAAATGCTCGGAGTACCTACATGGAAGCGAGCTGCGGCTGGCTTGCATCTGGTGATGCAGTATCCGACCGAAGTTCCTGGCGTCATGTTGAACGATGTTTTGTCCGAAGCTTTGAAGGGCCGTGGTCGCGACGGAGACATCGCTCGCCTCGACACATTGCTCAAGACCGAAGCTGCTCGCATTCACTTTGACGAGAAGTTTTTAGATCGTCCGCTTAACGTCGACTTGTCGGGCGGCGAAAAGAAGCGCAACGAAACTTTGCAATTGTCAATCTTGAAGCCATTGTTTGTGATTCTCGACGAGCTCGACTCGGGTCTTGATGTTGACGCATTGCGCGACTGTGCTCGTCGCGTCATGGATGCAACAAGCGAAGACAATCTGGGCGCCTTAGTGATCACTCACTACAGCCGCCTTCTCACCGAACTTCGCCCGAGCAAGATTCACATTCTTGTGAAGGGACGCATCGTTGAAACTGGTGGACCAGAACTGGCCGATGTACTTGAACGCGACGGCTATGCAGCTTTTACACCGGCTGAAGTTGCAACAGAAGCAGACGCCAAAGACGACTCGATGGGCTTTGGTCTTTTCCCCTGATCGGTCTTGATTCAGATCTCAAGTAAACGACGAATACGTTCGTCGGTGCTCGGGTGGGTTGAAAACAGTTTTGACATGTTGACGCCACCGTTGCGTCGCTGACCGAACTCGGCGAGCGGGTTGTGAATGTAAGCCTGAGCTTGGGCTGGAGCAACGTGCATCGGAGTGCGGCTCGCGAGCTGTTCAATGCGCTGCAGGGCGCGAGCCAAACTTTGTCCCGAGCCAAGAAGTTCGGCTGCACTGCGATCGGCTTCAAACTCGCGACTGCGACTAATCGCCATCTGAATCAACGAGGCCGAGATCGGCGCCAACATCGAGATGAGAAGCAAGGCGATGGGGTTGGGGCGATCTTCATCGTCACGGCCGCCACCAAAGAGTGCAGCGAAATAGGCCATCTGGGCGATTGCCGAAATTGCGGTTGCAACAGCTGCTGCAACCGAGCCAATCAAGATGTCGCGGTTTCGAACATGCATCAGTTCATGGGCCATGACTCCTTCGAGTTCATCGGAAGGCATTGACCGCAGAAGTCCTTGAGTCGCGCACACCACTGCATTGTTTGGTCCACGTCCGGTGGCAAACGCATTGGGTTGCTCGGCTGGTGAAATGGCAACACGGGGCATCGGCATATTGGCGCGCTGTGCAAGTGACTGCACCATGCGATAAAACTCGGGCGCATCACTCTCGGTAATCACGACCGCCTTCGCCGACTTGAGCGCGAGTTTGTCGCTGAACCAATAACTGCCACCAACCATCACGAGGGCGATGACGACGCCAATCATGACGGCGCCAGAGCTTCCTCCGCCTAGTAGGCCGGCGACTGTGACAATGAGGCCACCAAGTGCCGCTAGTAAGACGGTTGTTTTCATCGTGTTCTTAAACATTGTGAATCCTTTCCGAAATGTGATTAACCGAAATCAAACAGATCGCCGAGGAGGCTCTTCGTCTTGCTCTTTTTGATTGGTTGGCCGTACTTGTCAACCTTGCCGTACTTGTAACGGTCGTCGTCATCGTCATCGTCATCATCACGACGTGACCGTGACGACGATTCGGAGACAGCAGAGCGCTCGATGATTTTGTCGAGCTCTCCACGATCAAGCCAGACTCCGCGACAAGTTGGGCAGTAATCAATCTCGACTCCTTGGCGATCGGTCATGACCAACGAGGCATCTGGGCAAACTGGGCATTTCATGAGTTGCTTTCCTTTCGTGTGAAGCGGGTGATGGCTTTTCTGATTTCTTCGGCCCAAAGAACTGATGATGCAACTGCAACACAGATCAACCACTGGCTGCCACTGATTGACACAGTGTCAAACAGGCTCTGCAGTGGTTCGAGATGCGTCACTCCCACTTGCAATAGCAGTACGGCACTAAGTGACATCCACAGGAACTTGTTGCGCAATGTTCCTCGGTTAAACACCGAATGACGATCATGGCGTGAGTTCAAGATATTGAAGAACTGTGCAACAACAAATGTGTTGAAGGCCATGGTTCCGGCGATCGTGGCTACTCCGGCCTTGGCATCGTTGCCAGGCGCTAAGGCGAGTACTAGTAGTGCACCAATTGCCATCACGATTGATGACAAAACAATTGCGAACCAACGAGATTTCGTGAGGATGTGTTCGCTTTGCGGACGTGGCCTCTGATTCATTGCATCATCGTCGGCTGGGTCTAGACCAAGCGCCATGGCCGGTGGACCGTCCATGATGATGTTGACCCACAAGATTGCGATCGCCGCGAATGGCTTGCCACCAGCAATATTGAAGATCGACGACAACAAGAACAACATGGCGAATCCCAAAGTTGTGCATAGTTGGAAACGCACAAACTTGACGATGTTGTTGTAGATCGATCGACCTTGACGAACTGCGCTCACAATCGTGGCGAAGTTGTCGTCGGTGAGCACCATGGTGGCAGCTTCTTTGCTGACTTCGGTTCCGGTAATTCCCATCGCCACACCGATGTCGGCCTTCTTGAGCGCTGGAGCATCGTTAACACCATCGCCGGTCATGGCAACGACATGGCCCCGCCGTTGTAATGCAGCAACCAATCGAATCTTGTGCTCGGGGGAGACGCGGGCAAAGACATGAGTTACTTGGGCAACTTCTTCTAACTGTTCATCGGTGAGACCGTTGAGTTCTGGTCCGGTGATCGAAACAACCTGTCCGTTTTCACCAAGGCCAAGTTCGCGACCGATTGCTGCAGCTGTTGTTGCATGGTCTCCGGTAATCATCTTGACAGCGATTCCGGCAACGCGTGCTTGAGCAATGGCTTCACGGGCTTCGGGTCGAGGGGGATCAACGATGCCGATCAATGCGAGCAGCACGAGGTCTGAAACCAAGTCTTCAACTGCTATTCCAGAGCTTTGAATTTCTGACCATGAGTCAATATCAAAATCACGGAATGCAACTGAGAGCACGCGGAGTCCCTGTGAGGCAAGTCGGTCGTTATGTTCGAGCAGCGCCGCTTTTTGCGCCTCAATGGGGTCGGCACTTCCGCGCGGCCCGATGGACCGAGTTGAACGCTCAATAAGGACGTCAGGCGCACCCTTGACGCAGAGACGCACCATTGAGTTGCCGCTGTCATCAAGCATTTGGTGGACAGTGGCCATGAACTTCGTGGCTGAATCGAATGGAACTTCGGCGATTCGTGGATGGCGTTCACGCAATGAACGCACATCGATCCCACCTTTTGAGGCGAGAACGACCATGGCGCCCTCGGTTGGGTCGCCAACGAGTTTCCATTGACCATCTTCTTCATGCACCGCAGAGTCGTTGCAGAGAGCCATCACTTCAAGAGCTGAGTGGATGATTGATTGTTCGTCTTCGTCATGGCGTTCAATGTCGCCAATTGGCGCGTAACCCTCTCCGCTCACATCATGCGACCTGTTTTGAATGACCAAATCGCGTGCGGTCATTTCGTTCAATGTGAGTGTGCCGGTTTTGTCGCTGCAGATCACGCTGGTGCAGCCGAGAGTTTCAACACTTGCAAGGCGCTTCACGATGGCGCGTTGATCGGCCATACGCGAGACGCCGATAGCCAAGGTCACTGCGGTGACTGCTGGTAGGCCTTCGGGGATGCAGGCAACAGCAAGAGCGACTGCGGTCAACATCAGATCGTGCAATGTTTCGCCGCGGATCAAACCAATGATGACAACTAAGGCAACAATGACACCAGCAAGCTTGGCGAGTTGATGTGCCAACTTGTTGAGCTGATTTTGCAGGGGAGTAGGTGCGGTACTTGTTTCACGCAGAAGACTGGCAATCTTTCCGATTTCGGTATGAGCTCCAGTTGCAGTAGTGATGAATTCACCGCGACCGCGGGTAACTGCGGTGTTCTTGAAGGCCATGTTGAATCGATCGCCGAGTCCGCTGTGTTCACCGTGCGCTGCAAGGGTGTCGGTTATCTTGACAACTGGTTGACTTTCGCCAGTAAGAGCGGCTTCTTCAATTTCAAGATTTGCGGCTACTAACAATCGACCATCGGCAGGAATGCGATCGCCGGCTTCAACAAGAACAATGTCACCAGGCACAATTTCGTGCATGGGAACCATGCGGACTTCACCATCTCGTCGAACCTTTGCTTCGCCAATCACCATGGAGCGCAGGGCATCAAGTGCAGCTTCGGCCTTATGTTCTTGAAAGAAACCGATGATTGCGTTGGTCAAGACAACGATCAAAACAACAAGGGGAGTCTTGATTTCTTGAGAGATAACTGCGCTGACGACAGCGGCCCCAATCAAGATGAGAATCAAGGTGTCATTGAATTGTGCAAAAAACTTCTTCCAAGCGGGAACGACGTCGGCCTTTGGCAATTCGTTGAGTCCGTGCTGTGCTTGTCGCTCAATGACCGCATGATGCGACAAGCCAGCATCGACCGAGACCTCGTGGTGTTCACAGACTTCTGTGACATCAATCAAATGCGGTTCTTTGATTGATTGGAAGACTGCTGTCATGGGAGGTCCTTTCGGCAGTAGGACACGCCTTTCGTGCCCGTACCGAAGGTCTCTCCCGCAGATCTTGCGATCTGAACAGCTCCGGGTCTATTGACCGTGATGACGACGCTGTTACGTGATTGGGATACTCCCCTTCTCTTGACCACCGTACCAATCAATAGGGGATTGTTCAATTCAGGGTGCTTAGATACTTCTGTGACATCTGTACTTTGGACCGAAGATGACAAGGGTTTGCACTGCGATCTCGAGTTTGCTGGTTTTGTTGAGGCGTGGACCTTTATGAACCAGGTTGCAGTGTTGGCCGAAACCATGGATCACCACCCCGACTGGAGCAACAGTTACAACAAGGTGCATATCACCTTGATCAGCCACGACAAGGGGTGCACCACCGATCGTGATCGGCGGATGGCCGAGGCAATTGATCAGTTGGTGGCGTCGGGTACGGTTTGATCTGTGAGTGAAGTGCTGCATCCCAATGTTGTTCGTGTTGTTGAGGCCGCCCGGGCACTCGGCCTAGAAATTACGCCGCGTAGGTTTCCTGACGGAACTAAGACCGCGGCCGATGCTGCGGCTGCGATTGGCGTCGAGCTTGGGCAGATTGTGAAGAGTTTGATTTTCGCGGTTGATGGCGAAGTGGTGTTGGCGTATGTGAGTGGTTCGAACCAGTTAGATGAGAAGAAGTTGGCGTTGGCCGCTGGCGGTTTGAAGTGCGCTCGAGTCGATGCCGATGTTGTTCGTCAGGCAACTGGTTTTCCGATCGGTGGCGTGCCTCCCTTTGGTCACAGCACACAACTGCGAGTGTTCGTAGATCCGGACTTGTTGCAGTACGACGAGGTGTGGGCGGCTGCTGGAACGTGGAACGACGTGTTCGGTGCTAAGCCTGCTGACATCGTGCGCGTTGCTGGTGGCGTAGTCGCCGACCTGAAACGCAGTTGATCTGTTGTCAAACGGTGGACTCAGTTGGGGAAAGTCTGAGTTCCATTGACGAGTGCAACTGGTGACGAGAGATCGTAAGAGTGGGCACGCCCGGCGCAGAGAAATAATCCAGTGCCAATGTCACTGATTCCGGACTTGCTTCGAGGATGCATACCACCTGCCACTCGGACTCTGGGCTCTCTTTAAACCACCAGCGTTCCGCAAGGCTTGCCAGTCCCATCGTGAGAACCTGATCGGCTGCATCGGCCCGGTCTGCAAAAGAAGCGAGCCGTCCCCCGAAGACAGAATAGGAATGCCAGGATCCGTTGGATTCCTCCACAAAGCCGCAAAGTTCGTTGTCTTCAGGTCGCCGAATCTCGATCACGATTTTCATTTTGACACATTGAAATACGACCACTCAAAGGTTTCCAAAGACAAACGTGGCGTACCTCCCTTTGGTCACAGCACTCAACTGCGTGTGTTCGTTGATCCGGACTTGTTGCAATACGACGAAGTGTGGGCTGCTGCGGGAACGTGGAATGACGTGTTCGGTGCTTCGCCTGCTGACATCGTTCGCGTTGCTGGTGGCGTGGTCACCGATCTGAAGCGCGCCTGATTGCTCAGGCGAGCATCAACAATGCTGCCATTACGCCTTCGATAAGGAGGCCAGCGATGTTTTCCTTCGTACGTGATTTATCGATGACGAATGAGATCGCTCGTGCAATAAACGATCCAGCCCATGCCGCTCCGAGTACGAGCGCAGCATCGCTGCTGGCGAGCAGCACGACGGCAACGCCTGCACCGATGAAGAGTCCCCCATAAGTGGCGCGTACTTCAGATTGTCCAAGTCGACCAGGAATCTGAAGTCCGATCGTTCGGCTTACTTTCTTCGGCCAGAACAGCCCGAGACATCCAGCGATGATTGAGATGATGGCACCGATGTAACCCATTGCGTTCATCTGGTAATTATTGCATCCGGGTTCCTGATTGTTCCGTCTCTGATTGCCGGTGCAATATGTTCATGTTGTTCCTCCAGTAAATTTCAATACATGGTTCGTCCGACTAAAGAGATTCGCAAGCGGCTCCGTTTAAATCTGACCGAAGCACGGGAGGCTTGGATGTTTAAGGACTTCGACCGTTGTTGGTCCTTGTTGGAAGACGCACATGTGCTCAGCCAGCCGTGGGCGTGGCTGCATGTGAGAGTGCACGGATCAATGTTTGTCGCTGCAATAGTGCAACGAGATGTGCGTGAAGTTCGAGGTCAGTTATCAAGGATTGCGGTAGCGGGACCTGGTTCGATGTCGGGTCGATATCCGACAGGGAACACGGGTCGTGCACGGGTTCCAGCCACTCAGCCAATGCCGATACGTTCAGATCTTGTAGAGATACTTGAGCGATCTGGTCAGCGAATTAACTGATCTAGTTGCTCGTCAAAGGGTTGTCTAAACCAAAAGCGGTGCGCTCCTGTTGAGCATAGAAATAACTACGAGTGTTTGTGAACCCGGGCTCGAGCGTTGTTAAGTTTGGGAATGACCTTAAACGAGACGACGGTAGCTCCAGATGCGATCACGAAGTATCAAGCCGCTCACGACAGTCAAGATGTGGTCACAGCGTTAGCCCAGTTCACGGTTGATGCTTGCGTCATTGATGATGGAAAGGCCTACGAAGGTGTTGCTGGTGTCGAGACGTTTTTGCGTAAGGCTGGCTCGGAGTACACGTACACCCGCACCTTGATTTCGGCCGAAGAAAAGGCTCCAGATTGTTGGCGAATTGTGAATCACTTAGCGGGAAACTTTCCTGGGGGACATGTTGACTTGTCCTACGAATTTCAACTGACCAATGGCCTAATCGCACGCCTAGTCATCGCTCCGTAACAAATGCGCGATCTGGTCGGGAATTGTTCAGGAAATCTGTAACTCAAGCAGACCAGATCGACTCATCTGGCGGGAACTGTTCCATAAGGTAGGTACGAATGACGGACAGACTGACAACTGAGCGACTCATACTTCGCCGATGGACCGATGATGATCGTGAACCGTTTGCTGATCTCAATGCAGATGCAGAAGTGATGCGCTATTTCCCCAACACGTTGACAAAAGTTGAATCGGACGCTCTCGTTGATCGCATCGAACAAAGTTTTGTGACGAATGGTTTTGGTTTGTGGGTGGTCGAGGTCGACGGCCGATTTGCGGGCTTCACTGGACTCAATAGAACTTCGTTTATGACTCCGATGGGACCACATGTTGAGATTGGTTGGCGTTTGGCGAAGTGGGCATGGGGACACGGTTACGCAACAGAGGCAGCGGCGCGCGTGCTCGCTGCGGCTTTCGAAAACTTTGGCATGACTGAGGTGTTCTCGTTTACCACTGAAACAAACACAAAAAGTGAAGCTGTGATGCAACGAATCAATATGTCGCGTCGTGTCGATTTAGATTTTGATCACCCGAACACGCCCGGATGGTGGGGAGCAAGACACATTGTGTATCAGGCTTCTGTGAAGGAATCTTGAATCGCCCAATCCCAATCAGGATGTCGAGTATGTGATCCCAACGAATGTCAACCTCGTGGCTAGGCGAGTACTTCGCGAAGGCCACGAGTGGCGTTGTCGCCAATCTTGTTAAAGACTTTTCCAAGCACAAGATTCATTCCAGCAATAATCCAATTTGCAGTCAATGTTGCATCGTAAATGACATCGCAACCCGTATCTGTCTTGTTAATCGTGATGCGGTCGACGGAAGTGAAGAGGGTATTGACGCCTCGAACCAAGATGTTGGAGAACTCGTCGTATTCAGTGGTGGTGTAACGCAGTGTTGAAGTGGATTTTCCTAAACCTTTGACCGTCACATCAAAAATGGTTCCGAGGCCAGCACCAGAGCCTTCAACTTGTACAACCTTGACAACACCCTTGTCCCACTTGGCAAAGTTATGAAGGTCTGCCATGTAAGCAAATGCCTGTTCTTGAGTGAGAGAACTTGGAATGGTTGTTACATATCGAGCCATGAGGTCACCGTACTTCAACATTTGTGTCTATTGGTGTGCGAGTCGCTCGCCTTGGGTCACATATGGTTAGCCCTGCGCCGGTAAGGCATCTGGTGAAACCACTTCGTCAGACGAGGTCACTCAAATTATGGGCTCAATCGTGTTCACAACCCGTCTGCACTTCGTCGCCGTTCGTGTGAGGGTGATTACATAGACGCGTGAATGAAAATCGCTGGTCGATAGACGCAACGCGCCAATGGAGTGATCGAGTCGGCTGGAGAGTGGGCTGTAATTTCTCCCCATCCACTGCGGGCAACCAGCTTGAAATGTGGCAGGCCGAAACTTTTGATATCAGCACAATTGAACGAGAACTCACATGGGCTGCCGACATCGGAATGAATACCGTTCGGATTTATCTCCACGATTTGTTATTTGCTGAAGAACCAAGAGATTTTCTGGGGCGAATCGAGAAAGTCTTTTCAGTGGCCGCCTCAAAAGACATTGGAGTCATCCCAGTTCTCTTTGATGGCGTGTGGAATCCAAAGCCACAGTTGGGAAAGCAATCTGAACCAAAACCCTTCCTTCATAACTCAATGTGGGTTCAAAGTCCTGGTTCAGACATTTTCTATGATCGTTCGCGATGGTCTGAGTTGCGAAACTATGTTTTCGAAGTGCTTTCATTCTTCAAAGATGATGAGCGCGTGATCGCCTGGGACCTCTTCAACGAGCCTGATCAGGTTGATGTGGTCACTTTGAAACTTGGATCACGTGACGAAAAGATCGCCACGGCCACGGAACTTGTTGGGACGGTGTTTCATTGGGCGCGCGAAGTTGGTGTTACTCAGCCGCTGACAGTTGGGGTGTGGGAATACGGCAAGGATGGTCAAGTGGCCATGAACTCTCTCAATCAACTCATCGTTGATCAAAGTGACATCATTTCATTTCACTGTTATGAGCCTCGCGAGAAATTAACGGCCGTGATCAATGCACTCGCGACACATGGTCGACCGTTGTTGTGCACTGAATGGTTGGCCCGCTCTGCTGGTTCAACAGTCGATCTCTTGTCAGTCTTTAAAGATGCGGGAGTTGGGGCGATCAACTGGGGATTGGTTGATGGAAGAACTCAGACAAGGTTTCCGTGGCGCTCATGGACTGAACAAGTTGATGTTGACGAGCCATGGTTTCATGAACTTCTGCACCCTGACGGCACTGCCTATGACGTGCAAGAAATAGAAACCTTTCGTCGCCTGACCTCGAGTTAAGTAGCGATCTGGTCGGGAATTGTTGAGGAATTCTGCAACTCAACCAGACCAGATCGACAGTTTTAGCGGCGGCTCTGTTTTGTCGCGATGTCTAACAGCAAACTCTTGCTTTTGCCACACCCTTGCGCTTGACTAAAGGCATGTCCGCTGAAGCACGAAATCAGGTTGAACTGACCGCTGTGCTTTGGGCTGCCTCTGAAGGTGGCTTTACTGCGTTGAACCCTGAAACAGGCACTGTTTCAGAAGGTGAAACCGAAGCGGAAGCTCTCGCGAATCTGACCGAGGCAACCGAGCTCTATCTCGAAGAGTTCCCTTTGCCCGATCGTCAGATGCCAGTCATTACGACTATTCGCATCGCCGACGTTGCCTGAACTTCCCGTCTGCTCAGGCGCCGAAGTCATTCGTGCTTTGGAACGTCTTGGATTTCGCGTGGTGCGCCAACGCGGAAGTCATGTGATGCTCCGCAAAGGTATGGCCGGTTGCGTTGTTCCTTTGCATCGTGAGTTGAAACGAGGAACGCTCAGCGGAATTCTTCGTCAGGCCGGAGTTAGTGCAGCTGAATTCATCAATGCGTTCGGTTGAAAAAGAAAGCCTTAATTTGGATGAATATCGTAGTGAATCACTATTCCGCGGTCACGAAATCTCGGTCAGCCGAGCCCTTGTTATTGCCTGCAGTAACTTGGCATCAACTTTCCAGTCAATCGGAACTTGGAAGGTGTGCTTATTCACGACGTATTTACTGAGCTTGGCGTTGAAACTTTCGAGAACGTCACCACTGAATGGATTAAGGGTGATGTGGTTCTTTGCGACTGACAGTCCGATGATGTATTGCGTATCAAGTCGCAACATCGGTTGATTCCATGCAATGACTAATTCAAGGTCGGGGTACTTCGTGGTGATCGCAGCGAAAATTTCCTGTGCGGTCTTGGCAGCAACAGAATCAATGCTTGCGAAAAACTCTTTTGGATTTTTGAAACGCTTTGAAGTTTCTGATCCGCGAACGTACATCACTAACGCATTCGCATGAGCCTGACTGAAAGCGTGATTCTCGCGCAGGAACGCAATCTGTTCGGGATATTTTGCGTCACCCAATTCTTTGAGTCGCTCAATCCACAAAGAAATCGGTCCACCGTGCTTCTTTTCAATCGCTGGGAAAAACTTGGAACGATCACCACTGCTGTCACTCACAACAAATAGGTTAGTTCCAAGGACTAGTCCGCATTAATAGGGGAGAGCAAAGTGATTCTTGAACATGCACTGCTGAATGTGATCACGGGTCGTGAGCCTGAGTTTGAAGTAGCTTTCGGTGAGGCCCGTAAGATCATTGAATCAATGCCCGGCTTAATCAGTGTTCGAATATCCCGATGCGTTGAAGTGCCAACTAAATACCTACTACTTGTTGAGTGGGGAACTCTTGAAGATCACACCATCGGGTTCCGACAATCTCCCGAATATCAACGTTGGCGAGAAATGCTCCACCATTTCTATGAACCGTTTCCGACGGTTGAGCATTACGTAGACCTCAAGCAGGCTTAGGCCTTTGTAGACCACGTTCGGCTTCGCGTAGCGCGACCGAATTGCGAGTGGGATGTTCTGAGAGAAAACCTCGCACAGCTTTCGGATTAAACGAAGTGATGTCACGTAAGGCCCAGCCAATTGCCTTAGCGACAAAAGACTCTGAGTCATGCCAATGACGATCGCAGATTGCTAGTACATAGTCGACGTCAGTGTCTATCTTCCAACCCCGTTGATGACAAATGGCGGCACGAATCAACCAGCGGTTTTCTGACTCGGACCAATCATCAATAATCGCAGTTGCGTCGAACTGGGCGCGCTGGGCGTCTCGTTGGTGAGCAAATGCCGCGCGAGTTGAATCAACTACGAGTCGAGCCCAGGTGGTCACGTGCAAATCCTAAATGCCGCACCTGAAGAGAGGTTGTCAATACCGATCTGGTCTGTCGAAGTAGTAGTTTTCCTCAGTTATTTCCGACCAGATCGCAAGTGCGCAGATTTAGAAGCGGTTGGGTCGCATGACCTGGGTCGGTGTCATCCAGGCCACGGTTGCATAAGTTTCAAAATACTTCTCTGCGAGCACAGACATAATTGCGTCGGCGACTTTGTCGGTCACTACGGTTTCAAGTCGGATACTTGGACCATTCAGATCAAGCGATCTATTGCCAGTCACTCCTTCACCACGAACGTGTGAAATTGAATACCCCTTAGCTCCACACTTCTTGATGTCGTCAACCAATTTTTGTTCAACGACTGATTCAGAAATGATGGTGACGAGTTGGCGATGTGTTGTATTCATGGTTCCTCGATCAGGTGAGTGCTTGGGCAATGGCGATGTAATAGGGGATACCGAGAGTCAAGTTAAACGGGAAGGTGACACCAAGTGAAGCAGTCACATACAGTCCTGGGCTTGCCTGAGGTAAGGCGATGCGAACAGCGGCTGGGGCGGCAATGTACGAAGCACTTCCCGCAAGTGTTGCCATGACTGCGACGCCTCCGGTTGACATTCCAGATGCAACCCCAACCAGCGCGCCGAGGAATCCGTTGATGAGCGGAATCAGAATTCCGAGCACAACGAGCTTAAAACCAGCCGATTTGATATCGCGAAGGCGCTCGGCGGCGATGACACCCATTTCAATCAAGAACAAAGTGAGTGCACCGGCAAACAGACCTTGAAAGAGTGGATCAGTGGGAGCCATGCGTTCGGCGCCAACAATGGCACCAATCGCGAGGCCAGCAACTAAGAGCGCGATGCTGCGGCCACGCACCACTTCGCCAAGAGCTGATTTCCAATTGGTGTTTGACGATGCGCCTCTCGTTAAGAAGAGCGCAACAACGATGCCGACAATTTCAAGAAATGCTAAAAGTCCGGCGACAAAACCTTCGTATTCAATTCCACGAGTTTCAAGAGTTGCAATGACCACAGTGAAGGTGACGGCAGAGACCGAACCATAGTGAGCCGCCAAAGCAGCTGAGTTAATGACATCAAGTCGATTAATCACTCGGAACAGTATGAATGCAATCAGTGGGGTGGCGATACCCAGCACCAAGGCTGCGATGAGCGGCTTCCAAATGTCTGACGGCGATGACTCAGCTAACGCTTTACCGCCTTTCATGCCGATGGCGAGTAAGAGGAATGTCGACAGCACTGGATAGAGCGACTCGGGGAGTCGTATTTCAAATTTCAGTGTCGTTGCAATCAGTGCAACGACGAATGCAATAACTGGAGCAGTCAACAAACTGTCGGCGATTGATGCCGCAATCATGCCCGGCTTCGAATCTTCTTCAGAAGGGGTTCAATGATGACCTGAATGTTGTGACTTGCTTCAAGTGGGTGTCGCAAGGGTCGATTGAGGTTGATTTCGTAAGTGTTCTTTCGACCATCTTTGATGACCGAGATGTACCCATCAGCTGAAAGTTCATCCACGATGCGGTGGACAGTGCGTTCGCGAATGCCGACGAGTTCGGCGATTTCGCTGAGTCGAATCTCGGGGTCTTTAGCGATGCAGATCAGAACATGGGCATGGTTAGACAGAAAAGTCCACGAGGGGACCTCTTCAAAGTTCGAGTCAACTTTGTGCGATCTGGTCGGGAATAGTTGAGGAAATCTGCCACTCAACCAGACCAGATGGTGAGTGGGAGTCTTCCGAGAAAGCATTTTGTAGGGTCAAAGATTGTGAAAAGTGTTTTTCGAGTCACAGTTCGTGGGCAATTCATCAATTTGTCGGACGAGGCACGCCGGTACTTGGTGAAGGCCCAAGCCGAGCATGATCTGTTCGTGTCGGCTTACACACCCGAGGGCACTTTCTCGTATGACGAGCGCATTTTGTTTTTCAATATGCGATACGAGGTTCATGCAGATTCAGAAGAAAAGGCTCAGGCATCATCCCTTGTCGAAGCTGAATCCTTTTTACAAACGATGGGTTTCACCCATAAGCCTCTCAAGGCGACAGCGGTTGATGTGAGTCAGATATGGAATTCGCCAAGTGAGGTGACCCGTGACAACTGATCCGCGAGTCGACGCCCACATTGCCAAATTTTCAGGGGAGCATCGAGATGCTCTGAATCACATCAGGGCGCAGTTGCGCGAGATCTTGCCTGATGCCGACGAGGCGATCAAATACAACATGCCTTGTTTCGTGGTGAACGGTGTGGGGATAGCCGGTTTTGATGCATTCAAAAATCACTGGTCGTATTTTCCAATGAGCGGATCTGTATTGAATCAAATTGACGACTTGCCAGCGTGGACTGAAACCACAACAGGAACATTGCGAGTTCCTTTAGATCGACGCCTCACGAAAAAGTTAGTGAAGCACCTGATCAAAGTTCGGTTGGATTTGGCTAACCAGCCAAAGCGCCCGCAAAAACCTGCCACGCCAAAAGGGACTTAGCAACAAAACTCAAGATGATGTAGGTGCGTTCGCCGTGCAAGTAATTTGCCCACTTGCCGCGAGCTTTGTATTGCTTCCACTGCACGATCGCAAAGCAGTTGAACAAAATGAAGATTGAGAAGATGATTCCGTATACAAAGCCAGGCGTCGTCGACTCTGCGGGGCCCTTGGGTGTCCACACATTGATGGCAGTAGCAATCCAAGGAATGATGCCAGCGAAGCAACCAAACCAAAACGGAAGCATGTCGCCATCACCCGGGGTTGTGTAGCGCTCTTGTAGCCAACCAAACAGAACCATGCAGACATTCACTGCGAAGATCGAAAGAAGAGCGATGTAATCGGCCGTGCCGTTGAGTTGCATGATCACGATGAGCATGATGGATGACGACAACGAGTATTCGATCCAGCGGTATTTGTTGATGTGCACCTTCAGGCCGTCGGCGTATTGATTAAACACGCGCGGTGAAGCAACGAAGAAATGGAAGAAGGCCGACAGCGCCATGAAGGCGGCAACCATGTAGCCAGTGTTGATGTTGAACAAATTGATGGATTCGGTGAACTTGCCGCGGCCAGGTGCATCGGTCAGGTAAGTCGCCTGTACTGGCAACGAGAAGTTATTAGACAGCAACAAAATTGCGATGAACGACACAGTGTGCAAAATGCCGGCACCGATGTTCAGGCGACGAAGACGAGAAATTTCTTGTTCCATGTCAATGAGACTACTGCCAGCGATCTGGTCTGCTTGGATAGCAGGTTTCTTCAGTTATTCCCGACCAGATCGCTGGTGAGTAGGGGTGGTCTTGATGTCGAAATGCTCAGATGCATATTGGGCGACAACAACTACGACGATTCCCGCGATTGATGCAACCACTGGGTGCCATGGTGCGATCGATGCATAGACCAACGAACCCAACAAAGCCAGAAGCGCATGCGGCGTGCTTGACACCAATACCCGCGAAGTTTGTCCTTGCAAAATTGAAACCAACATGCCGCCACCAACGGCTGAAAAAGTTCCGATTAAAACCGTATTGGCAAAAGGCAACCCTGCCTCGTGGGCGTAGGCCACCCCAATGACGGCAAACAAGCCAAGCGCCAGCGAATCAATGAATTCAACAATGACCATAATGCGGGTCACGATTTTGTGAACCAGAACGACGACCAAGACTCCGACGAAAACTGAAGCCACGTACCACGGATCACGCAGTGATTCTGCGGGAAGGTTGCCAATGAGAACGTCGCGGATAAATCCGCCGCCAAGTCCGGTCAGTAGAGCAAAAATGCTGACGCCCACGATGTCCCAATTGCGTGATGTGTCGGTGTAACCACGCAATGCACCAACAACAGCGTTGACGAATACGGCCAACAAACCCATCCAGAGCGGTGTGTTTGCGGCTAGGTCGGGGACTTCGAGCGCCGCGTACATGTCTTCAGGCTAGACGAACACCTTTGATGCTGGCGTTGTTGGCTTCAAGTGACGGACGAATCTCTCGGAAAAGTCGGCGGTATTTGTAGAACGGAACGCGTGGGTACATGTGATGAATCAAGTGGTGGTCTTGGCCGAGCAACATGACGTGGCTAAAGATCCAGCCGCGGATACGCGTATTGCGATAGCGCGATGTCTCGTTGAACGGCACATGAGGCAGCCATACGAACCACACCTGCAAAATCAATTGACCGAACTGAGTGGGTAACCACCACAGCAACAAGAAGTTGAGTCCTTGCCCGAAGAAGAATGAGACAACCAACAGCAACAAGCTCGCCTGCAGATGGCGATACAAACCAGGACGATCCGACTTGAAATATCGGATGCCGACGCTCACCTGAGGCGGAAGAACTTTAAACAACACATCAGCCAAGAAAGGTATGCACGCGAAGGTCTTAATGATCGTGGTGATGAACCAACGGGGGAAGACTGCTTTGCCCGGTCCGGCCATGAAGTGATCGGGGTCTTTGCCAGGGATATTGGTGTGAGCATGGTGCAACAAGTGTGAAGGGGAGTAAGCCTGGAAGTTCAATTGCAATGGAATTGAAGCAACGGTGCCCATGGCTTGGTCAATCCAACGCAGTGACTTGTTCTGGCCGCTGATGTTGCCATGGTTGGCCTCGTGGTGAATTGTATAGAAGAAGTAGGTGATGATCGAGTTGATGATCATTCCGACAAACATCGGTAATGAGCCATTGACGCACAGCACGATTGTTCCGATGTAGACGGTGCAGTTGAAGATGAATAGCAAAACGGTTGGCCATGCAAAACCACCCATGTATTTGGAGGCGATGGCTCGTTCTTCGGCGGGAGTCATGTCAGTCAGTCTGACACAAAATATTCCTCTAGCCTGAACTGTGTGAGTGCTTCGCTTCAGGTTCGTGGTGTGTCTTTTTCGTACGGGCCACGCGATATTTTGCGCAAAGTCGATCTAACAGTCGCTCCCGGGATGCGAGTTGGTGTTCTGGGACCTAACGGCGTCGGAAAGTCAACCCTGTTGGGTGTTTTGTCGGGCCGTTTGCAGCCCGATGAAGGCGCAATTATCTATGCCCCAGCCACGGCGACGATCGGGGAATTGCGTCAAGAGACCGAGCGAGTGACTGGCGAAACTGTTGAGGCTTATCTTGCCCGCCGCACCGGAGTCGCTGGCGCGCAAACCGAACTTGATGCGGCAACCGAAGCCTTGTCCAAGGGCGAACCCGGGTCTGACGATCGTTATAGCGATGCACTTGAACGCTGGCTTGATCTGGGTGCTGCCGACTTTGAGTCGCGGGTTCAAACAGTCATGGCCGAAGTCGGTTTGCCCGATGCGACTCTGGGTTCGCTGATGACCACCTTGTCGGGTGGCCAAGCTGCTCGCGTGGGACTGGCCGCATTGTTGTTGTCGCGTTTTGACATCTTGATGCTTGATGAACCGACGAACGATCTTGATTTCGTGGGTCTAGAACAACTCGAAAAATTCGCGCTTGATTTTAAGGGTGCGTTAGTAGTTGTCAGTCATGACCGCGCATTTCTCGATCGTGTCGTCACTCATGTTGCCGAAGTTGATGACTACACGCACGCGATCAAAGTGTTTGCTGGCGGATGGACGTCTTATTTGCATGAACGTGAAATTGCCCGTCAACATGCTGAAGAGGCGTATGCCGAATACGACGCTCAGCGAAGTGGTCTTAGTGCGCGTGCGCAACGTGAACGCAACTGGGGTCAAGTGGCAGTGAAGTCGTCGAGCGATGGCGACAAGATGGGCGCAAAGTTTCGCGCCAATAACACAGAGCAACTTGCCGCACGCGCGCGCCGCACTGAGCGTGCAATTGAACGTTTAGAAGTTGTGGAGAAACCGCGTGAACCGTGGCAGTTGCAATTCACGATTGCCACTGCCGAGCGCGCGGGGACAGTTGTGGCACGTCTCGATAGCGCAGTAGTGAAACAAGGTGACTTCACGCTTGGTCCAGTGACGCTTGAAATTGGTTGGGGCGAACGCATCGGAATTGTTGGAGCCAATGGCGCGGGCAAGAGCACATTGTTGCGAGCGCTACTTGGTCGCGTTGAACTGGCTTCTGGTGCGGCCTGGATTGGACCGAGTGTGGTGGTTGGCGAGATTGATCAAGCCCGTGCGCAATTTGCTGGCGAACGCTCGTTACTTGATGCATTCATTGATGCATCTGGAATGACACTTGCCGAAGCGCGCACGTTAATGGCCAAGTTTGGTCTTGGTGCCGAACATGTGAATCGCACATCAGATTCTTTGTCACCTGGTGAACGAACTCGGGCCGGTCTTGGACTGTTACAAGCACGCGGTGTGAACCTGCTGGTGCTTGACGAACCGACGAACCATCTAGATCTTCCCGCCATCGAGCAACTTGAACTGGCGATTACTTCATTTCCGGGAACTGTGTTGTTAGTTACTCACGATCGCCGACTGCTTGAAACCATTCCGTTCACGCGCACCTTGCGCGTGAACGGAACAGTGACCGAAGTGTAAAACTGCTGGACTGAGCATTTGATGACGAGTGAACTACTGGTTGGCGGTGATGTAGGCCGACAACAATGCGTTGGCCTGAGTGGCGGCATCAGTAAGTGCTGCTGCAACATCTCCACCTTGAAGCACCGTTGCAATGGCGCGAGCACTCAACGTACGAATCTCGCGTTGCGGTCCAAGAATTGCACCAAGACTTGCCGGTGTATCGGCAACCTGCAACAACTGATCGTAGGCAACTTTGAAACGGGGATCGGTCTTGTACTTCTCGGCGATTGCGCCAACTTCAAGTGCACTTGAACGAACTGGTACGTAACCAGTTGCTGCGGCCCAGGTCGACTGACTTTCGGCAGTGATGAGGAATGAGATGAAATCCCATACTGCTGCAGTCTTTGCCGCATCATCATGATTGACAATCCACAATGAAGCGCCACCGACAATGGCGCCCGGTGCATCGGCATCGCCAGGGGCGGGCATCGGACCAACGCCAATATCGTCAAGTGAACTTTGATGACGAGAGTGCCTATAAAAACTTTCTATTTGTCACTTGTTAGTCACTAGAAGTTTCTTTAGGCCTCACAAGCAGTGAGGTCTGGCCCAAGAACGATGGTCCCAGCGAAATGTTCTTTCGCGAGTCCGATCCATTCATCTTCTTGGCCTGGCTGAACCGCGGGCACGCAATGCGTCAACATCAAGGTCTTCACATTGTTGCGGGCTGCCGTTTGGCCAGCCTGAGCGACAGTGCTGTGGTAATCCAAAATGTCTAAGAATCGTTGACTGTTCGGCAAAAGGGTCGCGAGTTGCTTGACCATGTCGTCACGAATCACGGTCTGCACATAGATGTCAGCGTTCAAGCACAGATCATCGAGACCGGCACACGGAATAGTGTCTCCGGCCAACGCAGCGACTTTGCCGTCGTGTTCGATACGAAAACCGATGCTCGGGTCAACGGGACGGTGATCGGTTGCATGAGTCGACACTGATACTTCACCAATAGCGAATGTTTCTCCAGGTCCAACTTCAACAACGTCAACAGTGAGTGGACCATTGGCGCGCAAGTCGTCGTGGTGGGCGTGGCGGTATCCCTCATCGAGCGTGAGCATGGTGAGCATGGCGTCAACAACTTGGCGAGTTCCGACTGGTCCGACAACTTTCAACGGAATATTGACGGGCATCATGATCCAACGGGTCGTGACCAAGTCATTGAGATCAGTGATGTGATCGCTATGAAGGTGCGTGATCAAAATGGTGCTGACCATGCCGGGCAAAACACCGGCGCCGAGCAAACGCATAATGGCGGCACGACCGCAGTCGATCATGATGTTTTGCTGACCCGCTTGCACCAAGGTGCACGGACCCCCACGATTGGGGTCGGGGATAGGGCTGCCAGTACCGAGAAGAGTGACTTTCATCAATCCAGTATGTCACACAAGTGACACCCAAGGTGACAGAACTATGCTGAGGCGTTTTCGAGAGCTTGAAGCAACGTGTTCCACGACAAGATGGCGCACTTGATACTCACCGGGAACTTCACGACACCTTGCAGTGCTTCAAGATCGCCCATCTTGACTTCAACAGCGGGCGCATCGTCAGAATCTTCTTCGATCGACATCATCACCTTGAAGCGATGAATCAATGCCTGAATTTCGGCAAGCGACTTGCCCTTCACTGCCTGGCTCATCATTGAGGCCGAACTTTGCGAAATGCTGCAGCCCTGACCCGAGACCTTGACATCGACCAAAACGCCGTTTTCAACCTGAGCGTAAATCGTGATTTCATCGCCACACAGCGGGTTATGTCCCTCGGCCATGACGGCAGGAGGCGCCAACTCACCACGGTTACGCGGTGTGCGGTAGTGGTCAAGGATGATTTCGCGGTACAGATCTTCTAAGCCGGGCATGGTTTCCTCTCGTGGCTACAAACCAAAGATATCGCTTGCACCATCGAGGGCATCAGCCAAAGCGTCAGCATCTGTCTGGTCGTTATATATGTAGAAACTGGCACGGGCGGTGGCGTTGGCCCCGAGCAACTTCATGAGGGGCTTGGCGCAATGGTGGCCAGCCCGAACGCAGACGTTCTTCTCGTCAAGAATTTGGCTGATGTCGTGCGGGTGAATGTCACGGAAAGCAAAGCTCAAAACCGCGCCGCGAATCTCGACGTTGCGGGGCCCGTGAATCACAATGTCGTCGCCGTAGCGAGCGGCCAAAGTGCTCAATGCGTATTCAGTGAGTTCCATTTCGTGTTGGCGAATATTGGCCATGCCGATGTTGCTCAGGTAATCAACGGCGGCACCAAGACCAATGACTTCAACAATGGGCGGTGTGCCGGCTTCAAACTTTGATGGCAGTTCGGCAGTGGTGAAACCATCGAGGCGCACATCGGCGATCATGTTGCCGCCACCAAGAAATGGCGGCATTGCTTCGAGCAGTTCTTCGCGACCCCACAGCACGCCAACACCCGAAGGGCCAACCATCTTGTGACTGCTGAACATTGCGAAGTCGGCATCCCATGCTTGAACATCGGTGACATTGTGCGGAACAAATTGACACGCATCAACAATTGCAAGCGCACCGGCAGCATGAGCAGCAGCGCAGAGTTGCTTCACTGGAGTGATTGTTCCGAGAACATTGCTCATTGCGGTGAACGACAAAACTTTTGCGCCGTCAAGAAGTGATGACAAGTTTGTGAGATCTAGTTGACCGTCTTCGGTTAATGGAATCCAACGCAATTCAATACCGCGTTCGGCAACAAGCATGTGCCACGGAACAATGTTGGCGTGATGTTCCATGTGGGTGAGTACAACAACGTCACCTTTGGACAGATTGGCGCGACCCCATGTCTGTGCAATGAGGTTGAGTGACTCGGTCGCGTTCTTTGTGAAAACAACTTCATTGACGCTGCGGGCATTGATGAATCGCTGTACTTTGCTGCGTGCACCTTCGTATAAATCGGTTGCTTCGCCGGCCATGCGATAGGCACTGCGATTGATAGGTGCATATCCGTTACGCATGAAATCAGCCATTGCATCAATGACTGCGTTGGGCTTTTGTGATGTGTTCGCCGAGTCAAGATAAACGAGGCGTTGGTTATCAATGGTGCGTTGAAGAACGGGGAAGTCGGCCTTAACGGCAGCCCAATCAACGCGCGATGTATTCACGGACGGAATGACTCGTATCCGGAGACTTCAAGCTTTTCGGCGATTTCCATTCCGCCGCTTGCAACAATGCGACCGTCAACCATGACGTGAACGTGGTCGGGCGCAAGTTCGTCGAGCAAACGCTGGTAGTGAGTGATCAACACGACACCCATTGTGGGTCGGTCAACGCGCACTTCGCGAATTCCTTTGGCAACAATGCGCAGTGCGTCAATGTCAAGACCCGAGTCGGTCTCGTCAAGAACGGCAAGGTCGGGTTCGAGAATTGCCATCTGCATGATCTCGTTGCGCTTCTTTTCGCCGCCCGAGAATCCTTCGTTGAGGTAACGATCGACGAACGATGAATCCATACCGAGACGCTTCATCCAATCCATGGTGGCAAGGCGAAGTTCGAGAACTGAAAGATCGATGCCTTTGCGCGCACTGAGTGCTTGACGCAAGAACTGAATCACCGAGACGCCAGGAATTTCTTGGGGGTATTGGAAGCCAAGAAAGAGACCAGCTTTGGCACGCACGTCGGTGGGCCAATCGGTGATGTCGTCACCGTGCAAGAAAATCTGGCCGCTCGTGACTTCGTATTCAGACGAGTTGAGCAGGCAACTAGCCAGGGTGCTCTTGCCGCAACCGTTGGGTCCCATGATGGCGTGAACTTCGCCGGCGTTGACCGTGATGTTGAGTCCCTTCAAGATGTCGGCGGGGACCACGGTGTCGAGATCGTCGGTGGCGGGCCGGGCATGCAGGTCGACAACCTGGAAAAGGGGACTACTCATATGGGCGAGTCTAGAGCCCACCCCCTATTTCTCCTATCTCCGTAGTGCTAATTATTCGTTGGGAATTTATGAATGGAGGGCGGACCAGAGGGATCGATAGTTGGGGTGCTCGTATTCGACGTTGATATATGACGAGTCGATCAGCATCTGGTGGTACTTGGGCAGATTGCGAAACGGGACGCCGGCATCAACATGGTGGGCCAAATGGAATCCGATATTGAACGGCACCAAGAAAAACCGGGCCAACCAATGCTGCTGAACCGAGTGCGTCGCCACTCGACGATCATCTGACGCCATCAACCCACCGTGTTCGGCAACCGAGCGCAAGCGATTAATCACTCGCCACACCGTGAGATAGGGCAGCAACCAAAACACTGGGTACACCCACCAATATCCAGAAACAATTGCGCCAGCAATGAGAACACCCTGCACGGCCAAAATCTTGAACAACGTGTTTCGCACCACAACAACTTTGCTGCGGGCACCGCGCAATTGATCGCGCAACAATCGCACGCCAGTTCGCCCGACGGCATCTCGTACAAGTTTGCGCTGCCAGCTGTCACGACTGATGGGGTAGTTGGCATACAACGCGATGTCTGGTTCGTTCGGGCCAAACTCTTCACGGTGGTGCGCCATGTGCACGCGGCGATACGCATCGGTATTTGTGAAACCTACGTACCCAATCAACCAACGACCGACAAAATCGTTGAGTGAACGATTACGAAACAACAAACGGTGCGCTGCCTCATGCATGAGCGATGCGAACTGTGCGTGCGCACGACCCATCAACACAAACACTGGTATCCACACGACGGGACCGAAATGAACCGCGACATAAATCAGCAATGCGGTTTGCGCAAAAACAGAAACAACCGAAAAGCCATTGCGCATCGAAGGAATTCTGCGCAACATCTCGCGCGTTAAAGAGTTAGGTCGACCGACTTCGTCAACACACTCGGTCACATGACCGGGCGCAAATACTTCGGCCGGTGGGACCATGCCCCCAAGTCGAGGACTACCAACCACGGTCGATCCATTCATTCAGATGTGGCCGTTCGGTTCCGACGGTCGTGTCGAGTCCGTGTCCGGGTAACACGATCGTGTCTTCGGGATAGATCAACAACAAGTTGTCAATTGAGTTGATGATGGTTTCAAATGAACCGCCAGGAAAGGTGGTGTTGCCAGGGCCACCGGGAAACAATGTGTCGCCAGTAAATAGCAATGGAGTGTCAAGCACGCGGAATGAAATTGAACCGGGCGTATGGCCGGGGTTGTGGATCGCCTGAATGCGCAACTGTCCGACTTCAATCATCTCGTCGTGTTCAATGAATCCGTCGTAGCCCTTCTCGGCCAACATCGGTGCATCAAGTTCGGTGACTGCAACGTGATAGCCGGCTTCGCGCATTGCGGGAATCGCTTGAATGTGATCAAAGTGACCGTGTGTTTCAAGAACTCGTGTGACACCAAGTCGTTGGCACATCTCAAGTAAGCGTTCATGTTCGTTGGCTGCGTCAATCAGTAGGGCTTCACCGGTTTGGTGGCAGCGCACCACAAAAACATTGTTGTCATAGTCGCCCACAACAACTTTGTGAACTTCAACTGTCGAATTAGACCAGTGCAACGTGTTTTTTGCAGACGAACCCATGAGACAAGTATCTCACGGCATGGCGTAAAGGGTGAAGGTGACGTGAACGCTTCGCCGATGCGCCGTAAGGTTTCGGCGTGGCTACACCCCCAGATCGTCCTGATTTCACAGACCTCGCCACGCCAAGTGATCACAAGGCGTTGAAGCGCTTGGCAGACATGGACACCGCAACCTCAACTCCGAGCGATGATGACACGCAGAAGCGTGGTCCGTCTGGGGCAGTGCTCGGGGCGTTGGCTGCACCTGGGTCACCGTCGTTCTTTCGAAAGGGTGTGTTGTCCGCTGTATTGCTGCTACTGGGTTTTGTCATTCCCGTCGCGACAGTTGTCGTGGCCTTAGTTCGGCGCAACCAAATTACGTCGTTAGTGCTTGACGAGAATTTCCTTCTTGCGTTGCAAGTGATTGCTGTTCTCTTCGTGGTGACTCGATTGATCTCGGTCATTGAAGTCATTCGTTCACGTAGCGAAGGTTCACCGCGACGGTTGGCATCAACACTGGGTGTTTTCGGCGTGATTCTGTTGACATTGCCGGCGGTGTGGTCGGTCGCGCGAGCTAACGATCTGTCGGGAGTCATCAATGATGTCTTTGTGTCGTCGGGTACCAACGAGCCGCTGGCAGCTAATGGTGACGCGTCGGGCGATGGTTTCAAAACAATCTTGTTGCTTGGTGGCGATGAAGGTCCCGGTCGCTGGGCACTTCGCACCGACACGATGATCTTGGTGACCATTCATGAAGAGTCGGGTCGTATTGCGATGATTTCGATTCCGCGCAACATGTACAAAATGCAGTTTCCACCTGGATCGGCTATGGCCAATGAATTCCCCAAGGGCTTTCCCGAATTGGCCAACGCGATTTATCCGTATGTATTCACGCACGAGGACATTGCTGCCACATATGTGCGTGGAGATTTGCAGCCTGAAGCAATCGCCCTTGCTTCAGGAATCAGTTACTCAATGAACATCACGATTGACGATTATGTGTTGGTCAACATGCAAGGTTTCCTTGAAATCATCGATGCTCTTGGTGGTGTGACGCTCACCCTTGATGAGAAGTTGCCGATGCCCGGCAATATTCCTGGTGCAAAGACGCAATACCCACCATTCATTGGGCCAGGCGAAGTAACGATGGACGGAACTACTGCGTTGGGTTTCGCCCGTTCAAGATCTGGTGACAGCGATTACGGACGCATGGGCCGTCAACGTCAACTGCTCACAGCATTGGCGAGCCAAGTGGAAGGAAGCGACATTTTGTTGCGCTTCCCAAACCTGACCGAGATCATGCGTTGGACAGTTCGCACTTCACTGTCGGCTGGTGAGTTCTCGTCACTCGTTGACCGTTTGCGAAGTGGAGCATCAGTCAAAGAATCAATTGGTCTGACTCCGCCCCTCATTAATCCGGGCAATCCGAATTTCACTGATATCACCAATTTGATTGATGCTTTGCAGACGTCCATTCGCGATGACGTCGACTTCCCTTACGCTTGATTTACGAACTAATCACGTCGTAACCCATTGATAGCGCAACCGGTATTTGCGCTGGGTCAAACGTGATGAACTGCAATGGTCGTGGCAAACGATCGGCTGCTGCCAAGTGAATTGCATCGTTGATATGCACAGGTTGTTCGCGAGCGATCATCGCTGCACGATCAAGACACAACTGATCAACTGGCACAACATGAATGCGATCCCACAACAAGCGAACCGCATCTTCAACATCGTCTTGCAAGATCTGTTCATCGGTGAGTCGTGGCACCAATGCCAATGCTTCAGAAAGTGCAAGTGCCGACGCGCACCATTGAGCGTCGTTCTCTAATGCATCAATCACCACTTGTCGGCCACGACCTTCAATCGCAACACTCAACAACGCAGATGAATCAAGAAAAAGCGTCATCGAATATCACGTAACAATTTGTCGATGCGTCCACCACTCCACACACTCACTGCAGGTGTTGGTTGATAAACGCCACCGCGACGCGGTGCAATCACTAATCCGCGCGCCACCAAATCGCTGAGTCGCGCTTGACCTTCTGGTGCACCAAGCGGACCCAACTGTGCGATCGGTCGACCGCCAATCGAAATCACGATGTGTTCGCCCGAAGCAGCTCGGCGAACCGAGGCCGCAGCGTCGGCTCGCAGTTGGCGAATGCCCATTTCACTCATGACCACAACATAACAACCAAACCACCAAATTGTGTACACAGCGGTACACACAACAAGTTGTCAATTGCCCAACCACCGCGACACAATGAAGTCATGAACTTTGCATTCTCAGAAGAACAAGAAGAACTCCGTAAAACAGTCCGTGCTTTCCTCGATGCCAAGAGCAGCGAAGCCTCAGTGCGCGAACAGATGGACACCGAGACCGGTTTCGACCCGGCCGTGTGGTCACAGATGGGCGAGCAGATGGGCCTTCAGGGCTTGCACATTCCCGAGGCGTACGGCGGATCAGGCTACGGCTACGTCGAACTTGGCGTTGTGCTTGAAGAAATGGGCCGTTCGTTGTTGTGCGCGCCGTACTTCGCAACAGTCGTTTTGGCCGCCAACACCTTGATTCACTCAGGTGACGAAGCCGCCAAGAAGAAGTACCTCCCCGGCATCGCCGCTGGCGAGACCATCGCAACCCTCGCCTACACCGAGCCCTCGGGCAAGTGGGACGAGAGCGGCATCACCATGCAGGCTTCGGGAAGCGGATCAGCTTTCACGCTCAGCGGCACCAAGATGTTCGTCCTCGACGGACACACCGCCAATCTGATCATCGTGGCTGCCAAGACCGGCAAGGGAACCAGCTTGTTCGCCGTTGACGGCAAGGCTGCTGGCCTCACCCGCACCGCACTCAGCACCATGGATCAGACCCGTAAGCAGGCAAAACTCGAATTCAACAACACCCCAGCCGAGCTCATCGGTGCCGAAGGTGCTGGCTGGAGCGTCTTGTCAACTGTTCTCGATCTTGCTGCTGTTGGCCTCGCCGCCGAGCAGGTTGGTGGAGCACAAAAGGTGCTCGACATGGCTGTTGAATACGCCAAGGTTCGCGTGCAGTTCGGTCGCCCGATCGGTTCGTTCCAGGCCATCAAGCACAAGTGTGCAGACATGTTGCTCGAAGTTGAATCAGCCAAGTCGGCTGCTTACTACGGCATGTGGTGCGCCAGCGAAATGAACGACGAACTCGCTTCGGTCGCTTCACTTGCTAAGGCTTACTGCTCAGAGGCTTACTTCCACGCAACCGCTGAGAACATTCAGATCCACGGCGGTATTGGTTTCACCTGGGAACACCCAGCTCACCTCTACTTCAAGCGTGCGAAGTCATCGGAATTGTTGTTCGGTGACCCGACCTACCACCGCGAGTTGCTCGCACAGCGCATCGGTATCTGAAGTCACTCACATATCTGACCTGACTGGGTCGGTTTCGAGACGTTGATCGTCTTGAAACCGGCCCAGTTTTTTTTTGTGCATCGAATGCGCTGAGATGTGCCGCCTGTAACCATTTCCTAGGTTTTCGGTCTAGAAAAGTGTGCTAACTTGGACCATTGGTTCACAGCGGAGTGAGCCCAAGTCGAACAAGCGAGAAACACACATGTTCAGTAAATTGCGTCGGGTACTCATTGCCCTTTCGATCATTGCAGCATCTTCTGCAGCCGTAAAGGTTGCCTATGCGGCAGAGGCCGATGGCACCGTTGATACAGGCTTTGGTTCGAGTGGAATTGTAAGTATCAATGGAAGTCGATATTCAAACCCACTGGAACTCTCGACCGGCAAAATCGTAATGTTCTCAGAAATCGAGAATGATGCGAACTCCAGTGGCCCCGATCGTCTTGACGTGATCCGATTGAATGCCGACGGGACCACAGACACTTCTTTTGGTACTGCTGGCGTTCAACAGATCACAAACACGGGTTATTACTATTTTCAGTATGAATCCGCAAAGGCAGATACCTCAGGCGGATTTTTCCTAGCCTTCTACGCAAATGCCCCAACGACATACCAGTCTCGACTTACAAAAATCACTTCCGCTGGTGTCATTGATACCACCTTTGGAACCAACGGATTTGCAGACATTCCTAAGCAGCAGGCGTCTGGAACCACTCGGTCAATCAACGTCGACGCATCAACAGGAAACATCTATATCTTCAGCGACGGGAGTCAGACGGAAATCGTCAGGTTTACTGCGAATGGCACCGCTGACACTACGTTCAACCCAGGCAGTTACTCAAACACCACAATGCAGACATGGCCTTCAAGTGGGCCTTGTGGCGACATGTGGCGTGTCAATCTCAAAGCCGCTTGGGTTGATCCAAGCGAGGCATTCGCTTATGTCTACGCTTTTAAGGGCGGCCCGTCGAGTGATCGAGTTCTGGGACTAGCGAAATACGACTTCAGTACGAGGACATGCGACGCCACTTTTGGTGGAGACTTATTCAGCGCAAATCAAACCAGGACGCCAGATTCGACACCTGATGGATTCTTTGAGTACTCGATCGCGCCCTCTTCAAACCCTTCAATGAAGTTATACATCCAAGAAGATGGGTCCTTCTATGGGTTGTTCAAGGGAGACTCGGAAGTCCTCAAAGTAGCTAAATTCACTTCGTCGGGAACCTTGGACAATACATATGGATCATCTGGAGTGACCGTTGACCTGAAGTCTTACTTTGCTAGTTATTTTTCGTTGGTAGAAAGATTGGCAATTGGTTCTGATGGATCTATGCGTGTCGTTGGACAGCCCACTACAAATGGGAAGTTCGCTACTTTGGTCAAGCTCACGGCGTCCGGAACTGTTGACACCTCTTTTGGAACGAATGGTTCGGCCACAACTCCCAGTTGCCAAAGCCTCACTTATCAAGACTCGATTCGGCTGTCGGAAGGTTCAATTATTGCAATCAGCACGATGGGTACTGGCTCGTACCCGAACACCGTTTACACCACATATTTGGTGAAGCTTGGTAGCGGCGGATCGTCGTCACAGTGTGGGACGACCACGACCACGACCACGACCACTCAGCCTCCGAACAATGGTGGAAACAATGGCGGCGGCAACACCTGCTCCGGCATCGGGATGTCGCTGACGCCGTCGTCGCGCTCGGTCTCCGGAACTGTCGGGCAAGCGCTGACCGTGCCCGCTCCGGTGGCGACGGGTTTCTCAGCGTCACCCACATACACGAAGGCCAATGGTTCCTACTGGCCTGCTGGTCTTGACCTTGATGCCGCGACCGGTTCCGTGACAGGTACGCCGACGATGAGCGCAATGTACATGATTTCGTCCGTCACGGTCGCCAATGGTAATCAGATGTGCAGTTATAACATCACGTGGAACATCACGACTCCGGCATGTGCGAGCGGTGCGCCGACCATTGGCGGTACTAATCCGACACTTGACCCATCGTTCGGTACGGGCGGCGCTATTGCATTCGCAACGACCGGTGCAGACAATGTTCTTCAGGGCGGAGTTGCAACTTCTGATGGCAACCTTGTCATTGCTGAATCGGTTGAAGTTTCTGGCAACCCAGTAATCAAATTCCGCAAGTATTCGCCAGCAGGAACCTTGGTGTCTTCGTTCGGCACCGGTGGAGTGTTAACGATTGATCAGTCCTCAGGTGCTCCTTCAGAAAGCGCAGAGTACGTAGCAGAGTTGAGTGATGGATCATTGATCGCTCTCTACACAGTTCGCACGTTTGGAATGTCATTCAGCACACAGAGTTACCTACTCAAGATCACTTCGAATGGTGCTGTTGATACTTCGTTCGGGACCAATGGGTATGCAACTATCACGGCCCCTTCTAACGCAAATATTCGAAGCCTTGAAGTGCTTTCAAATGACTCAATGATTGTTTTGGTGAATTCGTATAGCCAAATGGTCATGAGCAATCAACTCGTGAAGTTCACATCTGCTGGTGCTGCTGACTCTGCTTTCGGCACATCCGGAGCGGTAACGCTTGACGAAAGCGAATATGACTTCACAGTCAATTCGGCAGACTCGATATTCGTCGGTGGAAGTACCAGTGGCTCATCATCATCTGCAACAGTGAAGAAGTACACGTCAGCCGGCGTACTTGACACGGCATGGGCGACAAGTGGCGTGCTCTCGCTCGCGGGGGTTGGCAACCAGGGTGATGACCAATCGGCGATGGCTGTCGCTACGGACGCAAGTAACAAAATTTATGTCGCTGTGAGAGCGTCCACAATGCAAAGTATGGCTTCGACGTCAAAGTTGTTCCGCTTGCTTGCAGATGGCACCAACGATTCGTCCTTTGGCAGCGGAACGCTGCTGTCCTCCGCATCAAATCCGTATGTCTCAGACATTTTGGTTCTTGCTGACGGAAATGTTGTGCTGAGTTCCATGAACACGGGCATGACTCCGGAAGCTGGAATTTCATTAGTGTCCGCTTCTGGCGTCCTAGACAGTTCGCACGCCACCAACACCGCTTTGTTGCAGTTCGGAAATTGTGCTTTGTCGGAAACGCAAATCGTGCAATTGACGACCGGTGAAGTAATGGCATTCGGATCGACCTACGTCATGGGTTCTAATTCTGGTGATTCAACTGGCTCACTGTGGAAGTTGAACTTCAGTGGAGTTACCGGTGGTGGATCAAACACTGGAACCTCTTCAGGTACCCAAGCACCTACTTTGGTGACATCGGCTAACGCTGCAGCCTTGGTGCGTGCACCTGGTTCGGAGTCGATCATCATCAACGGTGAAGAAGTTGTCATCGAATCGAAGACTGTCAGCATCCCGGCCGCTCGTACGCCGGCAGCGCAACGCACTGCTGCACAAGTTGCGGCAATTCAGCAGGCTGGCGCCGCGTTGTTGCAGCAGTTCTTGGCTTCATTGCCCGCTGGTGCAACATCAAATGTTGTGGTTGTCAACACTGCAACTGGCGCTGTCATGCAGAACTTGGTGTTCGATGGAAATGGCAACTCAGTGAATGTACCGGTTGAAGACATCGTGTTCCTTGATGGACCGCAGTTGTCGTTGATGATTGGTGCAAATAACGCCAACATCACTGCCGATGGCAAGTATCAGGTTGGTGCTGGTGGCATCATCGGTGTCACTGGTTCGGGTCTTGGCTCCGGTGCAAACGGAGAACTCATTGCAATGTCAACTCCGACATTGCTGGCAAACTTCCAGACCACTGCGGCTGGTGACTTCAACAAGTCGGCCACATTGCCAAGTTCAATTAGTGTTGGCGATCACACCCTTGTTGTTGCGACTGGTTCGACCTACGCAATGATGGGCATCCGCGTGGTGCCCGCAGCGTTGCCGACAACTGGTAGTTCAACTGAGCACGTCGTCATCATCGCCTTGTTCACCTTGGTGTTTGGTGCGTTGTTCTTCCGTGGACGTCGCATCAGCCTTATCTAGTTAGTTGTTAACGGGTCGGTTTCCAGACATCTGATGTCTGGAAACCGACCTAGTTTTGTTTGTCTCGTTGCGGCCGTCGCCGCAATACTGTCAACAGCTAAATAAGGAAACGTTCACGAGCGACTTGAATCGCTGATGCGCGACCGTCAACTTTGAGGAGTCGGTAGATCGCAATTGACTCTTGTCGAACCGTTGAATGGCTGTACTGCAACTTCTGTCCGATGTCGGCGATTGTCGCACCAGAGGCCATTTCTTTCAGAATCAAAACTTGGCGATCACTGAGTGTCAGGTTCTCTTTCGTGAGTTGCCCAGCAGTCTCTAACGCCTGACGTCCTCGCTCGGCTCGCCACAGTAACTGCGATTGAAACGCATCGTCGATATCTGACATTCTCACTAATTGAGCGAGTCGAGCAGATCCGCTTGGGGCAAGCGTTTCGGCGATATCGACCAATGCGGCAAGACGCCACAGTTCTTCACCACTTTGTTGGGCCAACAATTTTGCGCGCAGTAGATCATCGATGGCATGTTCAATATCTCCGACAGTTCGACGCGCCAGTCCCAAATATCGCACCGCCGGACCGCGCATCAATGTGCCGAGTCCGTCGACCACGCTCAACTCTGCGAAGGGCTCTAAAGCAGTAATGGCGCGTTCGGTAAACTCTTGATCTTCGATCGCCGCTGCAACTTCAATCAAAGTGGTGAGGGTCAATAACCAAGATGACTCACGATCAACATCGTCGAACACATCAAGTGATTTCGCTAGGTAATCTGCGGCTTGCTGAAAGTCGCCAGCAGAAACGCAGGCCAAGGCTGCCAATGCTCGGCTCGGACCGTGTGAGGTCAGCGCTGGGTCGAGAGAAAACACCCACAATTGTTCGTGAGGGAATTTGCGCTCAATGGCAACAGCGCACTGCTGCGCTGCGAGCGCCGGGATGCGTCCGGGCTCGCCAGATTGTTCGCCGAATGCAAGCGCTTGCGCGGCGAGTTCCCACGCTTCTTCGATATTGCCTTTGCTCAGCGCGTTGGCAGCCCAACGGAGGTTGATGCGCCATTGACCCCATGCATCTCCGTAACGTTTCGCGGCCTCGCCGGCAATGATCAACTCTGATATCGCGAGTTGATTAGATCCACTTTCGTAAAGGTCAATAGATCGGAGCAAACGACTTTCAATGGCTGCCGTCGGATTGCTCAGGCCGATAGCTCGCTCGGTGATGTGCAGTCGATACGAGAGGAAAGTTGGCGAACGGTGCACTTCGCGACTTGCGTTGAGAACCGAGACCTGAGTTGCTGGTGACATGTCATTATTTGCCAGCAGATCCATAGCCTGATTCGCGAGTAAACGAGCGGCCGATGCATTGGTTGACCAAGCCCACGCCGAGCGTGAACTGGTCTCAGACATTTCGATACCTGCTGTTCGAAAAGCACCGCTCAATGGGCGGTGAGCATCGGTGACTGCAGTTGGGGTAGACAACACAACCTGCGCAGAACGAGCCAACAGGCGCGTACGAAGTTCGGGTGGAACTTCATTCATGTTCAGACTCTCAAGAAGTGAACCGTATGCCAAGGTGTCTGGAACGAATTCGGCGAGGGTTGCCATCACTAACAATGCATGGGCTTGTTCGATGTGCAGGTTCGCGGCGCACGCATGTGAAGCGACGGTTTGTGCCATGCTCCAACCAACTTCGCGTTGCCCATTGCTGAGGTGCTGCTGCGCCAAAACCAACGCGGCCCGT
>Ga0315909_10000587_pt1 | contig 49175 bp, 76 predicted proteins | sample LakEriMetagenome_11_FD_203527 | JGI IMG/M metagenome (GOLD analysis project Ga0315909, IMG submission 203527) | Freshwater fungal communities from buoy surface, Lake Erie, Ohio, United States - Buoy 2 MA125 | ecosystem: Environmental > Aquatic > Freshwater > Lake | place: USA: Lake Erie, Ohio... | reverse complement strand
AGCATCTCTTTCATTTTCAAATTGGAAATACAGTGCGTGATAACTTTCACATCGCCATATACTCACACAGTTTTCTTCGCACCATGCTTTCATCTTAGGCAATATTTCGTATCCAACGGTATCAAAGTTTATACGATGACTAAAGGTGGCACGAGCTCTTGTCGCCAAGATCTCGTTCACACTACCAACCTTTAAACCTGTTCCTATTGCCATGTTAAACTGAACATCAATGCGTCTTTGGGATCACGAAAGAAGAAATGTGTATGTCCAAACATACTGTCAATACTCCATTTAGCGTTTTCGGGATCTTTTGTAAATGCGTAGTAACCACCCGGGCCTAGTTTTGTTTCACACCACGTGAGCATGGCTCTTTGTTCATGAAATCGATCCTTGCCAAAACTAAATCTAATTAACTCCATGTACGATGATCCTCGGCTACCCATTCGTTGCCATCGTATTCAGTTACATGCCAAGAAACATCACCCGGTATTTCTACAATTTTTAAATTAGCATGAACACCGTTAGCACTTATACCCAGTTCTTTGACAACTTTGATAAGGTAAGGATCGTCACGAGGAATATCTCGGTCATGGAAATCTTTTTCAACGAGTCCAGCTAATTTCATGTACTCGTTCATAGCACGATCACTCAGACCAAAGCCACCATAACAGGTATTAATTACAACATGTCGTACCCCAGTCTTTAGATCTTCTAAAAACTTTTGTGCGTCAGACATTACTTTCCTTTCTTTTTCTTCTTGATTTTTTTAATAGATTCTTCTACAGGACCAGGTTCGGCATCTGAGAAATCATATTCAGGACGAAGGCTATCTAGTTCTTCTCGAATTTTGTGTTCTTCGATAGCAAAACGTAGAGCTTCTTCAACTAGTTGATTAAAGGTGATGTCGCGATCATGTGCCAGCTTCATGTACTGTAGCAGTTCATCATCTGAGAACTCAACTTGCATTTGAACACGAGTATCGTAGTCTTCTTCTGCGACAATAGCAATAGCCTTTTGAATAAAATCGTCGTCAACATCGAGATCAACATAATCAACATCATCCCAGGCTTGATTGCCTAAAATATTTCGGCCTTCAGCTTCAAGATCATGCTCTGCTTTGTAGTCGGGATTAATCAATCGATAGGCACGATTATTACGATAGTCATAGGCACTGACTTCATAGACTTCTTGTGTATTAGTATCAAAGATGATACTGACAGAGTGTCCATCTTGATGGCCATTCCACGAGTCTAATCTGTAAGCATTAGGACCATAACAATTCCACATATATTGACTACCCTCAGTGATTTTGTAGTCAATAATTTCCATAAACTCTTTAACAGTAATCATAATACGAATGTTCCGATCATAGAAGTAAGAATAAAAATACCAGACGCAAATCCAATGATGCTCATATAGAAATCACGCTCGTCATTTTTCGAAGAATACAGTTGTGCCAAAACACCTGACGAAAAGATTGAAGCAACGCCCAAAATTAGTTGTAATGTAGTCATGACACTCCTTTCATGTTTATACAGTATAGCATGAAAGCTAACTTACGTCAACTATATTTTAGGTATTCTCGCCAATTGTAAATTTAGATTCTTCACCAACACCCAAAATACAGGCAACTTCAGGATTCATTTTGAGTAGAGTCCAGCTGCCTGTACGCTCATTCACCCAGAGCGAATACATAGAATCATCATCAACGTGCCTTCCGGCCCAAGATACTTTTTCTTTAAAATTGGATGAAAGACTTTCGATTAGTTTTTGAGTTTTATCGCAAACAATAGGGTAATCGTATCTAAATTGGGCGTTGGCTATAGAGCTAGTAAAGCTGAATAGAAACGCCACTACTACTAGGTGTTTCATAGTGGCTTCCTTTAAAACTTTATTTAACGAATAACTTGTATTATTGTTTTGTCAATGCCCATTTGTCCTTTCCGGACAAATCTCTGTAACCCTTAATACCAAAATAACAAACACCAAATACAACTAAAAATGCCAATATAATTTTAATCATTCTGCTCTCCTTGCTTTCTTGTAATCAAACCAACCAATAACATCTTTAGCATCCTTGTCTTTTACCACTTTCATAAGATGGTCACTCATGATACGTTTGAGATATGGGTAGACAGGACTTGATGAAACTTTGCTATCCCAGGCACGGGTATCAAACCCGTTGGCATAATAGATACGTTCGTAGTCTTTTTCCATGGATGTTTTCATTTCTGGGGTGGCCCATACTCCAAAGTTTTCCATAGCCAAACACAGTGCTATAGTATGAGGCATGACAATACCGTTCCAATAAACGATGTATTCGTTTACTTTGGGCAGATATAATAGCACAGGTCTAGGATCTAGAAGGCTCCAAGATTGTTCAGAACGCATTTTGATAGTCCTCAGTTTCGGCACTAAATTGCCATTTGGCTACAGGATTGTTTTGGATAGCTTCTATAGTTCCTTCAACTGGTCGATAACCGTAGGTCCAATATTTGGTTAATCGTTTAAGTGCGTCTGGTTGTAGAGGCATTTTAAATCTAAGATTACGCTCTCGGATATCGCGAGCTGTAAACGGTCCTAGCTTCCATTCGTTGCCTGCTGTTCCAATTTCGCAGACTGTGATATCAAAGTTGTTGATGATTTCGTCTAGACTAGAAAAATATCGTTTAGTAATCACTTGGACAGTCCAGCGTTTATTATACTCTTCTTTTGACCAGTAGTCCAAAGTTACTGCGTTTTCGCTTTCAAATTTAGTAGAATATCGACCATAACTCTTGATGTTATCAATGATATCTGCGGCCTGTTTAGCATTAGCACAGAACACATCAATATCGTTTTCTCCCACAGGTTGACCTTGAAACCAACGCAGGCAAGCACCGCCAGCAATCCATGGTCCACGATTAATATCGGGCCAGATTAAATTAATTGGTTCATTGTCGTTTTTATGTATTGTAGGAAATTCTACTACATCAATTGCTTTTCCGTAGTTAGGGTGTGGTGGCGTAGCAACGGCTGAACCAAATATTTCATTAAAATCAAACACCGAACTCATTTTTTTCCTTTACCAATTGACACATTAAAATAAAATGATCATAGGCTTTACGAACACTTTCGTGCTTCATTAGTTTCTCTGCTTCTTCCTGCATGGCTTGGACGCCGGCCTCAGCATGATCCCTGGCACTACCATAGGTCAACGGACATAGTTCATCACCGAGCTCTTTGGCCAGCTTCTCCCAGGCCTTCTTCTGTCCGGGAGTAATTGGAGTTCGTTGAGGACGCATTTCGCTGGCCTTGCTAATAGCTTGACAGATAGCATCTTCCGCTACACGACCTGCGGCAATCATAGCCGCATAGTTAGGATCGATGTTGTACCGGCGACTTTGGCCGCCTGGGTATACCATCACAAGGTGTGTGCCCTTAGAGAAACTGTCCAAGTATTCACTGTCGTATTCACTCACAGGCACATACCGGCGACCACGTTTTTCGTAGTAGATTTTTTTCATCTTAATACAGTATTGGTTCGGTTGTAGATTCATCTCGAAGAGCTAACATTACTTCTTCTTGTTCGGTGTAGATCAAATTATTTTCTTCAAGAATAAGTCTACGAACACCACTGTCATATGTAAGCCAATCAGCAACAACATCATAGCTGCCGTGAGCTTCGCGAGGCATACAGTCTGTTACCCACCCACCTAGACACTTTAATGCTTCAATAGTATTACTAGGATGACTGCGGCTAACAGCACCATGGAAGTCATTAGCTAACACAGAGGTAAAGAAGCCGCCGGGGCTGTATCCGTAGACCAAATAATTGGCCATGGGATCAGCAAAGTCCCGAGGAACATCCCACTTTGAGAATGTTTCGTATAATCGATTTCGACTATAAACAGTGATATTCATACTTCTACAATCTTATTAATGTCCCAACCAGTTTGTTCTTTCCAGTTACTAGACTCATAACCTCTAGGATTACAAACCACTCTAGTTTCACCTATCATGTAATCAAACGCATGATGTGTATGTCCATGAGTCCACAGTTTGATCTGTGGGTGATCAAGTATAAACTCGCTAAGTTCGCTGTGATACGCACCGTTCATGATATGATCATGAGCGTACTCCGGAGCACAACTCTGGAAACTAGGTGTGTGGTGAGAAACTACCACAAACTTAGTATTAGGCATGCCTTCTAAACAGAACTTAAAGTATGCCAAAGTTTTCCTGTGCCGTTCGCAGGTATCAGCAGGTTTCAAAGGAATAAATCCCAGTTGATCATTACGGATACAACGGAAGTCGTTCATCATGTCTCGAACAGCATGGAGAGTAAGAGGATCGTATTTGTTCATGTCAGTCCAAAGTGTACCACCAATGAATCTTACATCACCAATATCTTTGGTATCATTTTCTAAGAAATGAACATTGGGGAATCTACTACATTCGTCACGCATCCACTGGACACTGGCATGCCACCGACCATGATAGAACTCATGATTGCCCATAACGACGATTACATCCTTAAATTGGAAAGAGCATCTACTAAGGAAATCACGATACCTAGCGGCCCGGCCTTTTTTAGTATCGGAAGCAGCTTCGTTTGGCAGGTAAGGGGTTGACAGTAGCGGCGATTCGTGGAGATCGTTGGCTACCATAATGTCACCTGATAAAATCAAGACATCAGCACCATTTTCGTTTTTAATGAAAATGTCTGCGAATTCTAGGTGGAGATCTGATACAATTTGAATTTTCATACTATTATTATATACTCAGTTAATAAGTTTGTCAAGCCCTACTAAATTACCATAAATACTAGATGGATAAAATAATAGCAACTTTAGTTATGGTTCAAATTACCATAGCATGTGTTACACTCTACTTACACAGATCACAAGCACACAGATCGGTACAGTTTCATCCGATAGTGGCACATTTTATGCGATTTTGGTTATGGATGACCACAGGCATGAACACTCGTGAGTGGGTCGCTGTACATCGAAAACATCACCAAGCAGCAGATACAGAACAAGACCCACATAGTCCTAAACAGCATGGCATATGGCGGGTATTGTTTGGCGGAGCATTTTTATATGTCAAAGCAAAACGTAATAAAATATTAATTAACGATCTAGGTCACGGTACACCTAATGATTGGATTGAAGAAAAAGTTTACACTCCCTACCCCCTCGCAGGGATTCTTTTGATGTTGGTCATAGACCTATTGCTCTTTGGCCCTACAGGGATGATTGTGTGGGGAGTCCAAATGATATGGATTCCATTTTGGGCAGCAGGTGTTATTAACGGTGCTGCTCATTGGTGGGGTTATCGCAACTACGATGTTAAAGACACTAGCCGCAATTTACTACCAATTGATTTTTGGATTGGTGGAGAAATGTTGCATAATAATCACCACGGCGATGGTGCTAGTGCCAAGTTCAGTAAAAAATGGTATGAATTTGATATTGGATGGTTTTATATAATCGTGTTAAAGTTTTTAAGGCTTGCAAAGATTAGAAACACGCCATCCGTTTAAACTAGATCCAACCCAGTCTTTCCAATCATCTTGTTTGCCTATAGCATAATAAGGCCAATAGTACATCTGTAGGAAAAACCAAATTTGTAAATCGAACACATTATCTAAAGCGTTCCACGAATTGTTCATACTATATTTAACCTAGATAATTATTTACATGTCAAGATTATACATTGTTGGAGATAGTTTTACAGCAGCAGAAAAGCAAGGTCGCGATCAAGAAAAGACCTGGTGGTTCCGTCTAGCACAAAAATTAGGCTGTAATGGATTCACTAATTTCTCTATGATTGGATCAGCACAAGAATATGCTTGGTATATGCTTCAGGTCCAATTAGATCAAATACAACCAGATGATTATCTATTGATTGTAGCTACTCATCCTGCTAGGCGATGGTGGACTGTTGAAGACCCTACATTAGGTAAGGTTGAGTTTTTAAAAGAAGCCTCACACATTGATCCTATCATAGCCAAGACTGCCGAAATGTGGGAACGATACATACAACGTCCGCAATTAGATAGCGTAGCAACTTTACAACGGATAGGTTGGTTATCTGCGATCGTAGATAAACGAAAGTGGCGTAAACCGTTATTGATTTTTGGATTTGATCAGATGATCCCCGGTTACGATGACTTTGATAACATAAAATTTTCCAAAGGTAGTCTTACAGAAAATGTAGCCACTCCCGAAATACCCGGCGGTCATACCAACAATGCTTATAACAGTCTTATACAAGGTATAGATCCTAGATACAATCACCTATGTCTAAGAAATCACGATGTGCTATTAGACAAGGTCTACAATACTTTTGCCAATGATCTAGAATTAGATCTTACTACAGAGTTTGAGTTGGGGATATTAACAGCAGACTCATTAGAGAATCGCAATTTTATAGCCAAAGAACTTGACTCTGTAAAAGTAGAGCAGCGAAAATCTACAATAAAAACAAGGAACATACTGTCCATGTTCCAGATGAGTAAATTTGGATAGAAAGAAAAGCCCGTTTAAAACGGGCTTTTTTAATTACAGCTCAGGATCTTCTGGGGGCACAGGCATTGGTTTGCCTAATGAACTCATCATTGGTTGAGCTGGCGGACTGAAAGAGCTTGCAGCTCCAAACGGTCCTGCTGCCGGTGTTGCTCCCGGTGTTGACATCGCTGGTTTGCTAAAACTTAAATTAGCACCGCCAAAGTTAGCTGAAGCACTGAATCCGCCAGATGTTGGTGGTGTGCTAGGGCTAGGTGATACTGTTGGGGCTTTGTTAGCAGCTTCTAATGCTTTAGCTCTAAGATCTTTGTCATTACCAGCTAACATAATACCTGACAGGGTTCCTGTTAAGAATGTAGCGATCGGTATGATCAACTCAAAGAATTTTTGATCAATTGGAGATATAGCGTTTAGTGGTTGTGTAACGAAAATAATCGAATACAACACCACAAAAACGATTCCTGTTAATGTTAGTGCTAGGCAAATTCCAATAAAGAATTTAAGTCTAGCCATTAATTGCTCTTCGGTATAGATAAAGTGTTCTCCTGTGTCCTTATCTTCTTTTTTAAATTTTGTTAGAATTTCCATCATTTGCATCCTTTATCTTGAGGTACTGAAACCATCGGTTTCGTTGTTGGAGAAACTTCTCCATCTTTTGGAGGTCCTAATCTAGGATCTCTGCCACCTTTGAAGATGTGTTCTGGGCAAGTTCGTGTAACATCGCAAGTAGGCAACTTACACATCTCTTTATCCCAGTTTTTAGGGTCTTGACATGGATAGCGAAAACTATCACCACCAAATATAGCTAGACCCAAAGGAAGTGCTAACAGAATAACCACCCATTTAAACAATTTTAAATCAGCATTCATATCGCTCCTTCGCTCCTAATAATTACTGCACGTTTATTTAACAAAAAAGCCCAAAATTTCTTCTGGGCTTTTTGTTTTGATAATATGCTACTATTATTTTGCTAATGGATTATCTAAAGCTCGTTGTATCTTCATATCTATTTCTTTACGGATAGTCCTTAGGTCTTGATCAGTTTCGCGAGACAACTGCTTACCGTCACGCTCTACTTGTTCAACAACTTTTTCAAGTCTGCGGATATCTTGTTTTAGATCGTTCTTGATATCTTGCGTATACTGAACAGACTTTTCACTATTCTGCATAGTGATTTCCATCTTCTTATTCAGTTCGCTGAGATCCGGAGCAACATATTCTGCGATACGTTTTTTCATACTCTGATAATCTTTATATACTTCAAAGGCACCGTATAATCCACCCAATGTAGATGACACAATAGTAGCAGCTACCATTAACTTAGCAGGAGTAAATTCGTATCCACCAATGCTGATAACAGTATCTTTACTGGCATACTTTTTTGCTGCTGCTTCAAGGTCGTCGACCTTTTTGTTTACATCTTTAATTTCTTCTCCCATCTCCCTCCTCCTTAGTTAGACAATGGGTTGTCTAACGCTTTTTTAATTTTATCGTCAACTTCTCTTCTAATAGCACGTAGTTCGTTTTGTGTTTCTTTCTGGTTACGTGTCATTTCTTGATTGACTTCTTTAATAGTTTGATCACTATACCTTCTAACTTCTTTAAGAGTTCCGTCAACATCTTTTCTCAGCTCCTTGGTTGTAGTGTCTACTTCTCGTTTAATATCTTTAACAGTATTATCGGTGTCCCTAATAGCACTGCCGCTTTTTCTTTCAAGATTTTCAACTACACCTTCTACTCTTCTAATATCATTTTTAAGATCGTTTTTAATGTCTTGGGTGTATTCAACCATCTTGCCTGTGTTAGCATCTAAGACTTCCATCTTTTTATAAATCTCAGTTAAGTCTGGTGTGACATAATTTGCGATCTTGTCTTTCATATCCATGTAATCTTTATAAACTTCAAAAGAACCATAAAGGCCACCAAGAACAGATGATATGATACCGCCGGCGATCATCAATTTAGCAGGTGTAAAAGCATAACCGCCTATACTAATAACAGTATTATCGCTGAGATACTTTTCTTTAGCTGCTTCTAACTCGTCAACTTTTTTGTCTAGATCTTTTTCTTCGGACATTTTAATAACCCCTTTATTGTTGTCCACGATTCAGTTGATTGGCCAACTGTCTCATTTTAATAAGTTCTGACGCTGTTGGCCCAGAACTTTTTTGGCTTTCACTTTGTGTAACTGTTATATTTTTAGATTCTTTATAATACCAAACGTATATAGAAACTAAAAGTAATACTTCTAATAGATAAAATATCATAAAAGATTCAAACAACAGCGACATTTCCATTATTGCCCCCTATTATATTGTTGATCAATCATTTCAGTGTGGAGCCTATCTGACCCACTTAACAATCTGCGTGATGACGGTGTGTCTATGTTTCGTTGACCACGATAAATTTCAAATGGTCTGTAACCTACAGCGTCAGGCATTATAGCACGATTATAAACATCGAATCCCGGTGTAAATCCCATTGCCTGTAATACTACATTTTGTACAGCAATCTGTTGTTCCATTGATACAGAATCTCCCATTTTGCCTGCTAGTTGTTTTCCTTCCTCAACAGCTTTGGCTTTGGCGGCAGCTTCACGTTTTTCTTGTATCTCTTGTCTAGCAGTTTTAGGTCTGTCTTTATCACCACCGTCTGATGGGCCGGAAGATTTAGCCATAGGTCCTTGACCGCCTGATGATGTTTCAGCCTTTTGTTCGTCTTTTTTCTTTTCTTCTTTAGCAGCGGCAGCGGCCATAGGGGCTGCTGGACCAGCTGAAGGATTAGATCCCTGTGACGGGGGAGCTGGAGCCGGAGCTAGTTTTACCGCTGCGGTTGTGTCGCTAGGTGAAGCAGATGTTGATTGTCTATCTACCACACTGTCTACATTACTATCGCCAGTTTTAGAAACTGTAGCTTCTACTTTACCTGAAGAACTAACAGATAAAGATGGTTCTGATGTGGAAGATGTTGAAAATCCACCACCTCCAGTTGATGTAGATTTAGTTGTGCTATATCCTGGGCACATAGTATTACTCTGTGGATTAGATCCGCAGGAAGCAAGAGTAGTGGTATAGTTAGGGCAATAAGAATAAGTCAATTGGTTATTAGAACATGTATTGGAAGCTGTAGTATATCCTGAGCACAGAGTATTGCTTAATGGATTTACAGAACATTGTGTTGTTGCTGTTTGATATCCAGAACAGCTTGTTGAGTATAAAGGATTAGCTGTACATTGTTGATTTAGATAAGCAGTTTCATATCCTGGGCATTGTGTAGCATATAAAGGATTAGCTGTACATTGTTGATTTAGATAAGCAGCAGCATACCCAGGACAAGCAGGATTATATAATTGATTTGCTGTACATTGTTGTGTAAAAAACGCTTGAGCATATCCAGGACAACTTGAGTCATATAAAGGATTAGCTGTACATTGCTGTGTAAAATAAGCAGCAGCATATCCAGGGCATGAAGGAGAATACAAAGGATTTGATATGCAAACATCAGGAGTATATACCGCATTACTGTACATGTTTGTTATACTAGCATTACCGCTAGTCCATGGGGCCATGGCAAACCCGCCCAACGTTGACATTGGCAAAGAGGAACCAAATCTAAATTGTTTGCTAAATGTTCCAGAAGTTCCATTGTCACCACCATTATGTGTGTTGGATTCACTGAAGATTGTAGCATTATTACTATCTGTGATAACTGTTGAAACACCGGCATCGGAATAGTTAAAACCTGTTAAGCAAAGACCAAATAAATCCCACACAGCACATTGTCTTCCAGCAACATTATAATTGTAACCGTAATCAAACCCATGAATAGTAGCACCTGCTCCTGCTAAGGCCAATGCTTGATTGATAGCATATGCCTGTACACCAGTTGTACCAGACAGTAGATTACCGCTGGTTATTACTGTGTTAAATCCGGGACATGATGGAGAATATGCTGGATTAGCGGCACAGGGATCAACACCATAATTAGCAGTCAAACTGATATTACTTACTCTTGGTCCATAATATCCTGCCCAGAATCCATTATCTACTGATTGAAAATTTAATTGTATCCCATAAAGACTAGCCAATGGATAGTGTTGTGAAAAATTCTCCGTACCCGAGTACGTTTGATTTGTCACAGCATTGTTATAAGAATAATTAAATCCTTCTAGATAATTTCCAGAAGAACTATAAAGCCCAACACTGGCATTAAGAGGATCAACGCCATTTTGAGTTGCAGTAGTAATAGTCCACGAATAATTAAATCCACGAACATTTATACCTGTTCCTGACAGTGCTTGATTTAACGCAACTAGTTGGGCAACATTATAGTTGCCATAAGAAAAGTTTATTGAGTTATTACTTGTATCATAAAGTGGTTGCGGCCCACCAGTACAACAATCTCCTGGATGGACTCCGTAGGTTACACCTGCCCAATGATTTGGTTGAATTAAATTAGGTGTAGTTTGAACAGTCTGTGCGGCAGCTATCGACCCGACGATCGACATGACTACTGCCGCTGCAAACTTTATTAGTTGTTTCATTTACCACAGACTCTCGCTCTTACAACAGGATCATCACCAGTATAAGCATCACACTTCCCCACGTTGTTACTTTTGGATACCTCCTTACCAGCCGCATCTTTGGGCTGAGAATCTTTAGGTGGTTCCCTTAAATCTACTGTAGGTGCTTTGGTAGCATAATAACCAACATTTTCTTTCTTTTGGTTATCAATGACACCACGTGCTTGCCATTCTGATTTTGCTTGCTCGCCGATCTTACCATCAATAGGACAAGGTGTTCCAGCAGCCAACATAGCTGCGAACACTCGTTCATCTTGACATAAAGAAGCTACAGCAGCTACCTTCATGCCCATGTCATATAAGTTCTTTGAAAGTTTGATTCTTTCGCAATTCATATCTCTCATCGTACCACCCATGGAGATACCAAGAATCTGCGTTTGGACTGCTCCACTCGCTGCTACGGCACATACATCATTATTAATGGTAGTAATTGCTGGTGCTACTGCTGTAGGTGGTGGAGATTTTATTGTTGTTGTAGAATTTGAATCTACGGTACTTCTTGATGTAGAATCAGTTACGATAGGATCTGCTGCTGATACTGATCCAACCATCGCAAATAACGCCACGGTTATTAATACTTTTTTCATTTTATTCGCTCCCGGTAACCCGTAATATTATTTACTAACTAACATAGAAAAATTAACCAGGTAGTTAATAAGTTACGGTAAATAACATACTATGAGATTTTTTGAATTTAACCAATCATTACAAGAAGGTGGAGCATCGGGCGGTAGGCGTTATAACAGTGAAATTGCTGTTTTATGTGCTTTAGCAGATGTTGACATCTCTTCGTTTGATCCATCCAATCCTGAACAGACTATACCCGAATCGGTATTGGCTAATCCTAAGGCAGCATACAACGATATTAAAAAACTATTAGTTCCTAACTATGATCAAGCACTGTTCCAAGGCTGGTATAATAAGACTAATGGATATAAAGATATCATCAATAGCAAATTAGCTGAGAAAGAAACTCAATTAGGTCAGTTTTCATGGGCAGGCGGTAAAAACAAAGCCGATAATGCTGCTGACGTAGGATTTGAAGGTTCTAAGGTTGCTGGTATGAGTATCAAGGCCGAAGGCGGCATTACGTTAGCTAATTTAACACCTAAGGCACTGGGATTAACTCCTGAAAAAGGCAATGATATTTTTTATCAATATGCCCAGCAAGAATTCAAAGATATGAAGACTAATATCTTTAACGATGTTTTGGAACAGGCCAAAGCACAACCGGGACAAGTTATAGCACCGCTTACAGACAAATATACTATTGTCTATGACGATACAACAGACAAATATACCTGTACAGGCAAAAAAACATTAACTGCCGATGCTCAGACTATTTTAAATTCTGTTGCTAAAAATAGTCCATGGCAACGAGTATTTGGTGATTGGTTCCAAGCTAATTGGAAACAAAAGAAATCTTACGCAACACCGTTGTTCACTAAGATTGCTAGAGAATTTGAAGTTACTATCGAACAACACTTACAAAAAAGTGCTAGCTTGGTTAACATGTTAAGGTTTGCAGATAAACCATATTTTTATCTCAGCACTTCTGGATTATATTTTGTACCTACAATTAACGAAGTTCAAGATCTTCAGCTACAGGGTTTGAAATATGGAGAGCCCGACGGAACTAGTCAATTATTTGTAGCTCAGTTAGGAAGACCAGACAGTCAGGGATTCGCTGAACTAGATATCTATGTGAGATATGCCAACGGCATGTTTGAGTCAAATCCTACAGTACGTGTACAAACACTAAGAAATCCTCAATATATCAGCTGGGAAAAATTAGCGTAATTCGGGGAATAAACAGTCTTGTATAAAGACTTTGACATCCTCTTCATCTAGACCAAGACTGGTCATTACTCTAGGCGTGTGTGGATTTTGTTTTTGATTTTGAGCATAAAAATTTTGTTCAAAAGTAGTATCAGCTGTCATGTTATTAGTTTCACCCACAGTTTCTAAGTAATGGTTTATCATAACATGTGCTAGATTAGAAATTTGACTTAGTTCATCTTCTGCTTGTACATTGCCCGCAGCTACCATATGTGGACTAAAAATACGTTGTGCCCAGTCTGGTAGTTCACGCTTACGTATCCACTCATATCTAGACACTTCTTCAGCAAAGTATTCTATCATCGGATGTTCACGATCTGTAGTAGGACTATAGTCTAAGAAACACCCTGTAATTTTGTTCTTACCTGCGATTACATCAAATCCAAATATGGGTGCCGGGTTATGGATATGAGGAAATACACAACAGTGCATCATCCAGAGGCCCTTTGTGGATCGGGCATCGACTACATCGATATGAGCTCTACGATAATTGCCACTAGTCCATACCCTGTTTACCCAACCCGGCTGATTGAATCTACTCATACCCGGCTCTTGAGTTTCAATTCCGGTTTCTTCGAATTGTTTTTCTAGCTGATGTTGGATTTCAATCAGCGTGTTCCAAACTAGACTCATTAAGTTCCTTCATAATAGCAATAGCATGATCAAATGCGATATTAGCTTCATCGCCTAGGTCATCCGTGAGTTTGGCTCGTATCTTACCTATTAATTCTTCTTTATTTCTAAATTGATAAAACTTACCGCTGCCAGGCACTTTTTTAGCAATCATCTGACCGCCATATAGATCGCCCATATGTCGTACATATAGATGAGCCATTAGTAAGTGGTGTTTGGTTTCATCTTCTGCGAGGGTAGCAAGGTATTCGGAATAGGCACTAGTAGCTTCTAGTATCTTTATACCAGTTAGGGGAATGTCTAGTTCTTTTAGATCTTCAAAAATATATAAAGCACGACCTAGTCCGGGTAAATCTTTTAGTAGTTCTGCTTTTACACAATAATATTCTAATTTGCCGTAGACTTCTAACATCTGGGCTAGATAGAGCCCGTACATTTCTTTGCTGATTTTTCCGCTCAACAAAAGTTTAGCAAATTCTGTGCGTTCTGCGTCCTGGTGCTTTTCTTTAGTAAGTTCTTTAAGACTCATTTAGTACTCCTGAAATATATACGCAGATATTTATTGATCTGCGTATACCAGGAAAAATTATTCTTCCTCTACGCGAATCTGTAAAGGAAAACCGTGCTCTTGAGCTAGCCGACTTGATTCAACACCTTTGTTTTCTGCTATTTCGTATGTATAGACACCTACTACAGCAGCACCAGTTTCGTGTATCTCTAATGTGATGTCTCTTGATCTAGCTTCATCGTGTTTGAACACACCCATCAACAATTCTATAACAAATTCCATAGGAGTATGGTCATCGTTTAAGAACACCACTTTCCACATTTTTGGTGGTTGAAGTTCTATTTTAATTTTGTCTTCTATTTGGATATCTGTATCAGCCATTTTATTGCTCCGTTTAGGGGGAGTTTCCTCCCCCGGATTACATACTATTACTTAACCTCAACCACTTCAATCTGGCGTGGTAATAGAGCCTCTGGAACTTTGCGTTCGATCTGGATTGATAGTAGACCGTTTTTAATTTCAGCCTTAATTACTTCCATATGTTCCGCAAGTGTAAATCTACGCTCGAAATCTCGGAAACCAAGTCCACGATGTAGATATTCTGGAGCATGAGATTCTGCTACTGTTTTTTGTCCACGGATTGTTAGTTGTCCACCTTCAATTTCTACGTTGACTTCGTTTTTTTCAAAACCGGCTACAGCAATAACAATATCATAGAGATTTTCTGAAACTTTCTCAATATTGTATGGCGGATAGTTATTGGTTAATTGATTAGCGAATCGTGTTTCAAAAGTATCAAACAACTGATCAAACCCAATTAGAGCTCTGTTAAGAGCATTAGTATCAAAACGTGTTAAATTACCATTCATTTTATTTTCTCCTTTTTAAGCAAGAATGATTTAGGGCCTCACCTGAGCACCCTTGAGTTTAAGTAGTTTGCTTAAACTCCGCATCGACCACATCGTCTTTGCTGTCCTCGGTATTTTGAGATTGCTTAGACTCTGCGATCTTTTGACTGGCAGCAATTAAGTCGCTGGTCTTTTGAGTGATAGCGTCTTTGTCTGTGCCAGTCAATTCTTTCTGAAGTTCAGCAATAGCGTCCTCAACTGCTTTCTTATCTGATTCTGCTAGAGTAACTTCTTTCATGTCATTTTCAACAGTATTAATTAATGCTTCGGCATTATTCTTGGCATCAATTAATTCACGTGCTTTTTTATCAGCTTCAGCATTGGCTTCAGCATCTTGGATCATCTGATCAATTTGATCCTTGCTTAGACCAGAATCTGATTTGATAGTGATCTTATTTTCTTTACCTGTGCCTTTATCCTTAGCCGATATATTCATAATGCCGTTAGCATCAATATCAAAGGCTACTTCAATTTGGGGTGTACCTCTGCGAGCAGGAGCAATGCCTTCTAGGTTAAATTCACCTAGCAATTTATTATATTGGAATAGCTCACGTTCGCCTTGTCCAACTTTGATAGTAACAGCAGGTTGGTTATCTTCAGCAGTTGAAAACACCTGTGATGCTTTAGTCGGAATCGTTGTGTTCTTTTGTACAAGTTTAGTAAACACTCCGCCCATAGTTTCAATACCTAGGCTTAACGGAGTAACATCTAACAACAACACATCGTTGCGATCACCTGCTAGAACAGCACCTTGGATAGCCGCACCAACTGCTACTGCTTCGTCTGGATTAACATCACGTCTTGGTGCTTTGCCGAACAACTTTTCAACTTCTTCTTGTACCTTAGGCATACGTGTTTGACCACCAACTAAGATAACTTCGTCGATGTCTGAAGCACTTACGCCGGCATCTTTCATAGCCACTCGACAAGGTGCCAATGAACGATTGATAAGATCTTCTACTAGACTTTCTAGTTTAGCACGAGTGAGTTTAACGATTAGATGTTTAGGACCCGAAGCATCGGCGGTGATATATGGCAAGTTGACTTCTGTTTGTGAACTATTGGACAACTCAATTTTGGCTTTTTCAGCTGCGTCTTTTAGACGTTGTAGAGCCAGCATGTCCTTAGTCAAATCAAAGCCTTGTTCTTTCTTAAACTCATCAACCAAATAATCCATAATGCGTTGGTCAAAGTCTTCACCACCTAAGAATGTATCACCATTGGTACTTAGAACTTCAATTTGCTTGTCGCCGTCTACATTCGCGATCTCAATGATCGATACATCGAAAGTACCGCCACCAAGATCGTAAACAGCAATTTTCCTGTCAGCTTTATCAGCTTTATCAACGCCATAAGCAAGAGCTGCCGCAGTAGGCTCGTTAATAATACGCAGTACTTCCAAGCCTGCGATTTTTCCAGCATCCTTAGTTGCCTGTCTTTGGCTGTCGTTAAAGTACGCAGGAACTGTGATAACGGCTTGTGTAACTTCATGACCTAGATAGTCCTCCGCTGTTTTTTTCATTTTACGCAGAACTTCAGCACTGACCTGTGGTGGGGCAAGTTCTTTGTCTTGTGCCTTAATCCAAGCATCGCCATTGCTGGCTTCCATGATTTCGTATGGCATCAAGTCGATGTCTTTTTGTACTTCTTTTTCTTTAAATTTACGACCAATTAAACGCTTTGAAGCATAAATGGTGTTTTTTGGATTAGTTACTGCTTGGCGTTTTGCCGAAGCACCAACTAGTACTTCATTTTCAGTATAGGCAACAATACTAGGTGTAGTACGGGCACCTTCTGAATTTTCAATAACTTTGGAATTTCCTGACTCGATGATAGCCACGCATGAATTGGTGGTTCCGAGGTCAATACCGATGACTTTGCTCATAATGTTATCTCCTTTAATTAAGCAAGATTTAATTTTGGGCTACTGCCCGTTTGTAGAACCCGAAGCGTCCTACAAAATTATTTATCTTTGATTTGCTAGCGGTCTAATTAAAACACCATCTATGCTACTAGATGATCTTAATTTTTTGTATACATTTTGGACACCTACTGCTTGATTCCAAGCATCTTCTAAAGCATGATGTTTTAGTACGGGCGGACGCTTAGGGTCAACTCCAATGTCAAACAGTGTGCGGGTATCGCGAACTTCCCAAAATTGCCATGGAATTGCCTTGCCAATTTTACGGAATAAATGCTCGCAAATGATAATGTCAAAGCCAGCACCGTGACTCCATACACGCTTTGCTCCCCAACAGAATTTGTACAGTTGATTCATAGCATCTATAATATCAATTCTGTTGTCGGGACTAAATGCTTCTTCTTGTGCTTCTTTGCTTTGACTTGCCCACCAATCAAGTGTAGATTGTGATACAGTACAATCTAACTTATCACAACTGTCAATGTCAACTTTAACATAGAATTTTTCCATATTAGGTTCAGCTATTTCTTCCCCAAACGGATCAAATTTCACTGCTCCGATAGTTAAAATAGTAGCCGTTGGTAAAATATCCAACGTCTCTAAGTCTATCATAATATCTGTTTTCATTAATCTCTTTCTATGTATAATATATTACTATTATAACATCTGGGATTTAAAATGTCAATACAGTTTTGGTGGTAACTGTTGATCTTTAAGTCTTTTTTTCCAACGTGCTTTGGCAGCAGACTTTTTGCGTTTGCGTTCTGTAGTAGGTTTTTCGTAGAACTCTTTAGCCCTCAAAGTTTCTAGCAGTTTAGAATCGCTTATTTTATTCTTAAATTTTTTGAGAGCACGTTCAATGTGTTCTCCTTCTTTAACATAAACTGTAACACCTTTACAGATTCGGTTATCGTATTGATTTTTCATAGGTTGTTATTGTGTTCTCCAAAAGTTGATAACATTGATCTACATCTAAAATACTGTTGTTATTAATTATGCCTAGGTCACGCAGGTGGCCAAAATAATAACTATTTAATTGGGCACTAAAATAGCCAACTAATTCTCCTGGTAGGTTTTCTACATCAAAAATAATTAAATGACTTTTATTCTTTTTATCCATCAGCCATGAAATATCGTTACCTGCTGCCCACATGTATAAAACGGTATTAGGTATGGAAGGCAGTTGTGTTAGGGCTGTTGATATTAGATTAGTTTTATCATGAGATATTCCCACTAATAATATTCTAAGTCCGTCTATGTTTATATCATCAGGGGGAGTTACTAGCAGTAATTTATTACCTATCATATTTTCTTGAGTATTTCGGTTATGGTTTCAAGATCTAATGTTTCTAAGTCTTCTGGATTTATCAATCTTGATCTTAACTGGATGATAAGATTAATGATACGTTGATATTCAGCATCCTCAACTTCTGGAAATTCATAAGTGTCGATAATTTCGTTGGAAAGGTATGTGTAAAGTTCGTTGATAAGATCAAATCGATGATCTTCGTGTTTGACGTTTTTAAAACTTTTCCAAATAGTAGATTCATTCTGTTCAGAATTTTGTCTGTATCCTACTTGAGTGGTTTCTGTATCTGTGTTGAGCCCATCTTCTCTAGATAGGTCATATCCTTTTTTTTTAGATCGCTGAGTTTTAGAGATTCGCTTGGCTCTATAACCTCTGTGAGATCAGGTTTAAATCTTTCTTCTTGTTGGACTATAGCATTGTAACTATCTGCTATAATTTCTGGAGAAAGAGAATCTGTAACATAATAAGGCTCTTTCATCCACGGTAATTCTGTAATAGTCCCGTGATCAAACATTCGTCTTTGACGCTTTAGACTATCATGTGGATGTTCGGCCTTCCAAGCGGTCATCGCTTCTTTTTCTAAGCGATCAGCACCGTCGATCATTTCTTCGTCTTCTTTGTCTTGTTCTTCCTGAGCGGCACGTTCTGCTTCTTCGATCATCTTGTTCCAATCTTCTAGAGCAGATTTTTCTTCGTCTTTGGTCTCTTCTTTAGACGAGCCTAATGTAAACCCTTTAACTGAGTTTAAAATATTTGATAATCTTAATTTTGTTTCATTAGGTTGATCATCTGAAACTTCATTGGCCAGGATCGCCGCATCTGGGTCTGGGTTTCTTAATGGAAACGGCCAGAACTTGCTGGCTAAGTGTGTGTCAGAGGGTTCATTTATTGTTTCATCTTTTGCTTCATCGGGCTCTGGCTTCTTGATTCCCCTAACCCATTGGTAGGTCATTTGACTACCTAACAACAATAAAACTGCTAATGGATCAAATACAAACACAATAATCATAATCACCCAAGTGACTGCTTTTTCAAGAAGATTAGCATCTGGGTTATCGCCGTATATTAGTTTAGCGATATATTTTATTGGGCCAACTTCTGCTTCAACCTTACGAACCTCGGCAGCAATTGGTGCTCTTTCTTCGCTAAGGGCGGCAATAGTTTTCTGTTCGGCCGCAATCTCAGATTGAAGGCGGACACGTTCTTTTTGCTGTGCTCTTCGGATCGCAACAGCTTTATCGGCACCCTTTTCATCTTGGCTTCGACCCATAACTTGGTCCACAGCCTCATCCATCTGTTTAATCGCCTTCCGGTTCGCATCTATATTTTCCTTGCTGGTCTTAATCTTTTCATCATAGATAGCAATCTTACTTTGAACATCACCACTGACAATGTTTTGGTCTAAGTGTGCTTTACTTAGGAATCCAAAAATACCCATAGATGTGATCAACATTAAAACGACCACTGCTATAGACATATAGATTTTCATAAACCTAGGGATTGTTTCCCAATAGGCTTTTAACCAACTGGCAGCTACCAATTTAGCAACTTCTAAGGTAGTGCCCATTATAACCACAGGCCAAAAAGCTGCGGCAAATATAGAAGTTAACCCTATAACGCTGTAATAGATAGCTACAGCGGATAAGGTTACACCTGTTAAAAATAGTAATAGGGCAAATGTCATAGAGTAATATTTATTCTATATTGTACCACGACCAATAATTATTCCAGTAGGTATGACAAGCGGCATGAGTCTGTGCTACCCTTTGATCAAAGGCAAATACCACTGTTCTTACATGTTTACAATAGCCCCCAGCTTTGGGTTCTAGTTGTAGAACTTGGCTGTAACCGTGAGCACCGCCGTTAGACCATTTAACTTTTTCATTAACTTCGGCGTATACCATGGCATGCCACTGTGCCATGGAATAGTGTTCCATCTGTTCATCAGTAAAAGTTTTGAACCAACCAAGACTAATAGTAGGAGCTATTCTTAATGTATCTCTGTAAAGAAGTTTTGGAGAATCACTTAATTGCTGTGCTGAACAGAATATTGGAATCACCATTAGGATCTTTACAAACAATAACCGTACGGGGTACATAATTTTTTGGTCCTTTCTGCATATACATTTCTGTGTAACCGCAATTCTTAGCCAATCCGGCTCTAACATCTACTAGTTTTCCTACTACATCATCACTACATGTAGTGACACTTTCGCTAGAAACTTCTTTGCCGTCTTTGACTGTGATCCTTTTATTATTGAAACAGTATTGGTGACCAGTATCAGCAATTTTAGGATTAGAACCACACCCTGTCAAAGCAATTACAATAAACAGCAAAGCAACGACTATCCAAAGATAGTTTTTTACTTTGTAATTGTTCATTACTGTGCCTTTGCGGTTTTAGATTCTGCGATTAGTTGTTCAAAAACACTTTTCTTCATTTCAAGACGCACATAGGTATAGTGACGTCCATTCATAGTAAAGTGACCTTTTTCCGTTTTTACATGTTTACGGATTGATGTATTATCCACTTTGTAAGAAATCAAAGTGCGTGTTGCCTTTTTGTCATCTTTGATATCAATGACAGTTTCAGAGTTAACTATGCCATTGATACGTTTGGCAAAGTTATTCATCGCTATGGCATCCATTTGCTCTTCGGCGGCTTGAGCGAAAAGAGATTCGCCAGCACCACAAGCATATACCATATCTTCTTTCCACCAGAACCAACCTTTAACACCTTCTTGGGCACAGTCCTGATACCACGATGGTTGTGCGTATGTTTTACGATCTGGAATGTCTTTCATAGACGAACAGCCAGTGATAGCTGCTGCCAAAATGCCTACTGCGATTGCCTTTTTCATATGTGCCTTTCTGTGTGTGTGAATTATTACAGTATTAATTATAGCACCGTAGCCAACCAATGTCAACTACGGTGATAACCAATTTATTTGAAAAAGATCAATGCCATCATTGCGGCCTGGACGATAAATCCAAAACCTATAGTTACCAACAGCAAAATATCTTTTTGGACTGCAGCACGGATAAACATCAACGATAAACCGGTCCAAACAAGCAGTACCAAATCGACCCCAGGCAGACGATCTGTTAGTCCTGCCATCACTGCTAATAGGCTAGGCAGTGTTGAAGCATGGAGAACTAATACAGCTAACCAACCCAATGCTTCTGCTGAGATATGACTTAATTTTTCGTTGAAAAAACTTTTAACTGATTCGAGATTAAATTTCCAATCTTTGTTTTCTAACATGATTATATCCGAGACCTTTCTCTATAAAAAATATGATTACCAATTGATCCAATTTTATCTAAATTCCATTTTGGATTCACATAGTTAGCATGATAATACAACGCATCTTTAAGAACGCTTAACCGGAAGTCTTCCAAAAGAACCTTTTTAGCTACTTCATAGCTTTCTTTATAAGCAACTGGATTAACAGGACGTGTTTTATGCCCTGACTCGCAGTACCATGAGAATTGGCACACGACTTTGTCCATGATCACACTCTTTTGGTAAATCACACCGCAAACGTCTTTGGGGAAACTTGGGTGTTTGACTCTGTTAAGGGTCACTTGTGCTACAGCTACTTTACCTTCAAAATTTTCGTAGCCAGCTTCTCTATAGATGTTCATCGCTAAACAATCTAATTGGCGTTCACGTGTTTTGATTGAAATCACATCTTGGCTGTAATAACCATTCTGTGCTTTAAGGGTTGTAAATTTACTAGTGGTTATCATCTGAACTAGATAAACAACCGCAATAAATCCCGCCACATAGGCGATTAGTCTTAATGACTTTTCCATATTGTATCTCCTTTCATTTGGTGTAATACGAACTTCATATTACATTACATTAAGGGAGTAAACTTCACGAGGCTCATTGAAAGAACCCTGGGTTCGTGTAGTTGTCTCCATTGGACGCATGATCTCATAACTCATGTGCCTTTGGAGCCTTGACCGCCCGAATCTCACGGGTTTCTCATAGGCCAAGACTCGCGGATCCTTTTCTGCTTTTGACATACTTTGGACCTACTATCTCAGTTTCTTTGCGAAACGTTTAATATATAGCATACTTTCTCTATTATAGCACAAAAATTGGTAATTATCGACGTTTTTTGGCAATTTTTTTTGAGTATTCCATCAAAACATCATCACCATACGTACTTTTGGCATTGTTGACCCAATGAGTAACCAATCTCACATTGCCTTTAATATAACCTTTGGTGTTATCTATCCTATCAATGCTTAATCGATTTGGATTTTTACACTCTCTAGTACCTGATTGGAATTCCATCTCTACGCCACTGATAGCACATTTTCCTTTTTGTTCCCAATAAAGAGCTACAAGATATTCACGATCTAAGTTATGATTGAAGCCGTGCTTGAGTGCTCGCTTTCTACTGTCTGAAATAATATTAACAGACATCCACGGCCCTGGATCATTATAAGCATTTGTCAAAGCACGATGCCTATATCGTTCTCTATTATCCATATCTATTGGTTCTCCGTATTTTTCAAAAAATGTCATATTACCTCCTCATTGTAGCAATATCAATTGCTTCTTCGTCGGAAAAAATTGGCACAGCATTGGACTTATGCATAGTACCAATGCCTTTGATCATAGTGCCAGTATATACTTTATTTGGAGACTTAAGGCAAGGTGCCATATTGGTAGGGTCCAAACTAGGTATATGCGGAGTCTCTCGACGATATGCTTCTTCGCGAGGTTTATATGTTTCGGATTTGGATTTCTTTTTTGGAGATGAAGTAATGTTATGTCGTTTTAAAAGGTCTTGCCAAGCCTCTGCTTGCTCACGAGCCTTTCTAGCATGTTCTGCCGAAGCAAACTTCTTTTTGCCTTTTTTCTTGCCCGTAGTTGACAGCCACGGACCTTCTAAATGCATACTCAAAATAAATCTCCAAAAGTATTAACAGTACATAGTATACTATTTCTCCCGGAGATTGTCAATCACTTAGTTTGAGCAGCTAACTCTTTGTAACCTGCCCAACTTGGATGGACGCCGTCTTTTTGTAGTCGTGTTATTGGCAAAACTACATCGCCAAATTCAGCCGCTACCTTTATAACAATTTCTTGAATATTGGGTTTGATAGCTGGCAAAATCCAATAAACACGATCTGCTTTAGTAAGTGTTCTAATGGTTCGTATTTCACTTTCCGTTTTTACATATTTGTGATCGTTTGATCCCAAACTGATAATAACAGTTTTGGCAACGTAAGGACTTTTACCTACGTTTGAGTTCAACCATTGGTAACTGTTGATGCCGCCTTTGGAATATGAAACACATTCTTGTCGCACCTGGGCTGTGCCTACAGCAATACTGTCACCCATAATTAAACAATCTAACATTATTCCTCCGAAAATTTCAATCATAGATATAGTATATTACCTTTTGAAATTTAAGTCAAGAGAAAGCCCACCGAAGTGGGCTAGGTCTTTATTATCGATTCATCACGTACATAGTGATTTCGAATCCGTAACGCATTTCAACTGCTTCTGGTGTTGTCCACATAATCGTACTCCTTTTAATAAAAACATACTGCACTAGTATGTATCGTTATTATATGACAGAATCACCATAAAACACATAGTGAATATCATTAAAAGAAGTTAGCGATTTTAGCTATTCAACACTTTGGCTACTGAGTTCATAACACTGGCAATGCGACCAATGTCACGAAGCTGTTCAACTGTGTAGCCTTCTTGCTTGAGTGTTTCGTAATGTGCTTTCACACAGAAGTGACACTTGCCAACAATACTAGCGGCTAAACTGAATGCTTCAAAGTTTGACTTGGTAGTTCCGCCATGGCTAGCAATGGCGTTCATACGTAGACCTGCCGGCAATCCCTTTAGTGCTGGATCGTCAGCCATCTCAACAAATGGGTACCACACATTGTTCTGTGCCATAATGCTTGCGGCTGTCATTGCTGAGTCTGCGTGAACCGGAGCATCAGCTAGTAATACAGCCAGTACCTTTCCGTTACCAGTTGCGGCTAATGCGGCTACGGCACAACCCATGGCCACATCAGCATCCAATGTACTACGCAAAAGAACAGCATCAAGATTTAACTTAGTGTCCTTTGCGTAGTCTGGCAACGCTTCTTTGATGGCGTCAATGAATGCCATTATAGAGTCTCTCCGCCTACTGTACGGTTACAAGCACATAGTTCGCCAGTTTGAAGTGCGTCTAACACACGCAGAGTTTCTTCTGGTGAGCGACCGACGTTCAAGTTGTTGACAGTCACGTGTTGGATAACGTTCTCTGGGTCAATGATGAATGTAGCACGTAATGCCGCACCCGCCGGAGCATAGAATATACCAAGCTGGTTAATTAGGCTTAGGTCTTCCATAGTGTCATTATTCCAACGCTGTGTATCAGCGAATTGAAAGTGTTTGATATTTTTTAAATCAGGGTGGGCATTTTGCCAGCTGACTTTACAAAACTCGTTGTCTGTGCTACCTGTAAGTAGAACAGCATCGCGGTCTTCAAAATCCTTAGACAATTTGTCGTAGGCAACGATTTCTGTTGGGCACACAAATGTAAAATCTTTTGGATAGTAAACAACTACTTTCCATTTACCTTCAAAAGATTTTTCTGTGATGTCAAAAAAAGCATCACTGGGCTGACCAGGTTTAACACCTGTTACTGCAAATTTTTCTAGTTTATCGCCAACTGTTTTCATATCTTCTCCTTAGTGTGTGTTTTGAAAACTTAACAACCTATGTTGTATGTGTAAATTATATATCCTATTAGAATACAAAATCAATAGATTTTTCCTAAATATTTTTTAATGATGCTTATAGGAAATTTCAATACTGAGTGTTTGTATAGGACAAGTATATAACAAATATATTGGATCAGTGAAGGGAATGTGGGTTATAAATATTTCATGAAGATAGAAATACTTTTTGAAAATTCAAATTTAGTTACGGTAGAGTTGTTTGATAATCCCGGCATACGAAAATGGTTTGAATTTTCAAAAACTTTAGATTACAAATTTAAAAAATCATTCTTAAGAAGATCTGGACTGATTGGTAATAACAAGAATCCTGCCGAATGGGAAAATGTCCTACAGGCATTTGAAAATTTAAAAGCTATTGAATATAAAATACCGTTTGAAATTTCTCCCAATTTTAACTATGATCAAAAGGTCTTAAATCAAATACACAGATTTTTCACTTATAACTGTATGTGGTGGGAATTTCGTAATCATCAACCTAATCCATTTGATCCCAATTTTCATCCGCCGCCGTTTATTAAAAAATTTAAAGATTGGTTAGCATTAATTGATCCTATAAACGATGCTGTACATAAGTTAGAAAATGTTGTACACCCAAATAAAAATAAATTCCTGTTCGATATATTGCCTTTGGAATTTTTAGATTTTGAAACAGACGCAAGTTCTTTAAATTTCCTAGAATTTACCAAAGAAGAACAACAACAAAATTTTAACTTTATGCAGACTGAAGGTCCAGTTGCTATATTAAATCAATCTATATTAGGTAAAAGTTTTTTACAATCATTTTTTGACAATGATTACCCAAGAGAGCTTGACTGTACAGGACGGTTAGGTTCATTTGGGGGGTTTTGTATCGATGTTAACGAAAATAGAAAAAAAATTTATCAGCACCCTGAGTTTATCAAATGGTTAAAAACTTATAATATTGATCCGAAGACTGTGCCCTACGAATTTGCCATTGGACAAGTTAAGTTTAGTGGCCCGGTGTCGAACAACAGATTTGTAGCAATAAAATTTATAGAATAAAAAACCCGCCGAAGCGGGTTCTGAGTTTCTGTTACGAGGTATGTCTTACCCTAAGCAGTGTTTAGGCTGCTAATGCGAACTGTTCGTCGTTTGCGTTTACGTTGTTTTGCTTTTTACGTCTACTCCTGACGTGCTGTCCACTCTGTTACTCTTTGCCCTGTCGAAACCAATGTCAGGCCCATCATAAAAGAACTAGAGCAAATACTACAAGAACAACAACTACGCCTATTCCTACGTTAGTTAGATCGTCATTCATGCTAATCTCCTTTATGGTGGACCTGGCGGGGGTCGAACCCGCGTCCAGAACACTTTTCTCTTTGCTTCATACAGCAATAACTTATATTTAATACTCTTTTTTAGATTTTGTCAACTATATGTATAAAGTGTTCAATTTGCCGCCTAGATTACCTTTGGGGAATACATTAAATGCTAGACTATAACGGACGATATTGGAATGATTTTCGCCTACTCCGTGATACAGATGGCTAGGAAACATTATTAATTCGTTTACTTTAGGATAGATGCCCCATCCGTCAGCGTTGAATATGTTTAACCTACTTTGGTCTTCGTGTGTTTGATAATTGAATTCAATGTCTATAACATTAGGCCAAAGATTATAGTAACTTTTATCTTTTTCAAATACAATAGCACCGCTTTGTTGATCAACATCGATATAGTACACACCGCTGATCAAACTATTTGAATGTCTGTGGGTGCCGGCAAAGTCTGTTTGGCCGTGCCTATTGACCCAACTGTTTTGTATTTCAAATTTAACTTCACGTGAACAATCTAGCACTTCGTAGACAAAATGTTCTATGCCTTTTACAATGCGTTCTTTTAGAAAGGTTAGCTCTGGCTTTTCTAAAACATATTTGTCTTTGGTGTAGTCACCGTTGTCAGCTGGCATTCTTTCATATTCTAGATTTAGAATAAATTCATGTTCTAGAGAAGTTAATTTAGCCAGTTGGGTTTGGTATAAGGGAATAGCAAATAACGGAGTGACTTGATAATTCATAGAGTCAATTCGCTGTTGCCGCCTTCACCAATTATGCCTCTAGGAAAAACATTGAAAGCTAGACTATAGCGATCTTCAGTTGATAGATTATCCATAACACTATGATTTAATATTGATGGAAATAACAGTAGATCGTTATTTTTTGGATTAATAGCACAGTCAGTGTTATATTCTGTAGTCTTATCAAAGTCTATACAGAATGTGTCACGCCATAGATTGTTATGTGAGCGTTCTTTGTGAAAACCAATAGCTCCAGACCTAGGATTGGTCTTTAGGTAATATACTCCGCTGACCATGCTGTTGCTGTGCCAATGCATTGAGTGATATCCACCAGGCAATGATTTATTCAACCAACTAGTGGTTATTAGCCACTGTTGTTTTCTAGTCACGCCCAACACCTCGTAGACATATTCATCGACTTTTTCTTGTATCTGTTTTTTAAGATTGGCAAATTGTGGTTGATCTAACAAATGTCTTTTAGGTGTTTCTAAGTGTGTAGGGTCAGAATCATTGAAGTTACTAAACTCTGAATTGATCAATATCTTTTCTATTATCGGATCAGGTCCTTTGATTGAAGTCTGATACAACGGAATAGGAAACAGATTGTGCATTTTGTAGGTCATCTGAACCAACCTACCTTTTCTCCGCTGTCTAATCTACGTTGATGCTCTTCTACGCTGCCTGGAAATCTCCAAGCCCATGTAGCTACCAGTGCCATGAATACTGCTGTACTGAATATACCTATAAGTTTAACACCTGTGAAGTACATAATAATTAGGCTAGTTGACATCATAGCTATCATAAAAAATTTCATCTTAGTTGGGAATACACGTTTGGTATTCCAGTTAGTCAAGAATGGGCCAAACAGCGGATGATTATAAATCCATCTATGCATACGTTCGCTGCCTTTGCTAAAACAGTATGCGGCAAACACCACAAAAGGACTATAGGGTATGCCAGGAGTTATAACTCCAATGTAGGCCATTCCTAGACTTAGGAAACCTAATATGTTCCAAAATAATTTTTTCATTAATCACCTACGCAAACGTCTTGAAATCCTGTCTGTATAGCAGGACCTTGTGCTGTAAGATCGGATTCTCTAGCTATGCCTTTACCGTTGACTAGTACGCTACGAGAAGAAGTTACTACAGCATTCCCAAACGCTGTGATAGAACCTTCAAAGGCTATTCCATTGAAGTCCATAATGACGTCTAATGAACCAGAAACCAGTACAGATTCTGCTGCGTCGTTTTGTATTCTAGCTGCGGCTTTACCAGTCATAATTAAGTGTACCTAGTATCTGATTGGGCCCTAAGTACTGTCGCTTCACTTTGAACTACTGTACCTTCTTTATCTGCAGAACGTGCTACAAATGCTGATTTAAATCTATTAAATATTTCACCCGGCTTAAGATCTAAACCAGTGATAAAATCAGTGGCAGCAGTAATAGCTCTATTGGCCTGTGTTGTTACAAATCCAGTAGCTGAAGCTTGAGCAGCAACGTTACCTGCGTCTTGTAATACTGATTCTAATGTAGTTATAAAATCAGCGTTAGATACAGTAACTTCTGGAAGGTTATTTCTTTTTAGTGCTGCCTGCGTTGCAGCTTTATCAAAAGCATTTTTCTTCATCTGGTCAGCTGTAAGAATAAACTGCGTAGCAACACCGGTATTCAATGTTGAAGCAACGCCACTTAAATGGTTAGAAATCTGTTGGAGTCCTGCTCCAGTTTGATCAACCATTTTTTTATCTATGTCTTTTAGTAAACCATTAATGGCTTTTAAGTTATCGGCAGTAGCCTTAGCAACAGAATTTATGCTGTTAGGTACTGATGTCGCTCCAAAACATTGTTCAATGGTATCATCTAGATAGGTAACTGCATTTGTCAATTGATCCATCTTGGTAAAAAGTGTATTAAGGTCATTAGTATAATCAACAACGGTGAATGTACCCGCTCCGCCTGTGGCCCCCATCGTGGTTGTAAGTCTTTCTCCCATCTATTTCTCCTAAATCTTACTATTATTTACACCAGTTTGATTCCGGTGGTACTTTGAATGAATTGATCAGCAAATGATTTATCAGTGGCTTCTGCCATTACTACTGTGTTTTTTAACAGTTTGATTTCTTTGTCTGGATTAACGGTAAACAGATAGGGCATTAGTCCTGGGCCTTGTTGTCCCATGCCTAAAACCATAGGTCGTTTTAACTTATAATAAGTAGCTGTTTCTTCTACCAAAGTAGCTACGATTTCTTCGCCGCTGGTAAGTTTTAATGTTATTACTTCACCTGCCGTAACACCTTTATCAATTAGCATTTGTTAACCTTTTCTTTAGTTCTGTAAATCCGCCCACTAACTCTTCTCCTAGAAAAATCTGTGGCACAGTCCTTGCTGTTGGTACAGCTTCTAGCAAATCTTCTTTAGTGAATCCGTCGCCAATTTTCTTCTCTTCAAATTGGATACCCTTTGCTGTTAACAATGCCTTGGCTTGATCGCAGTAGGGGCAGTTGTACTTACTCCATACAATAGCTTTCATAAAATTTCCTTAAATTGTTGGTAATTCTTCGTAATCAATTTTGTCACTCATGACTCCGATTACATAGTTGGTTGATTCGTTTTCTTGTAACGCAGTTTGTTTTTTGCTGGTATCGCTGTGTTTATTGAACCACGGTATTGGTGTAGTTTTTGGAGCAGGAGAATGATATTTGATACCGACCTCTTTGAGAGCATTAACAGCGGTATAGTCAACAAAGTCTTTGAGAATGGCAGCGTTCAAACCAATCACAGGACCTTTCTTAAACAAATAGTCAGCCCATTCTTTTTCTTCGCGTATAACATCCATGTATAGATTATATACTTCTTGTTCGCATTCTTGTTTAGCTTTAGCGAATCTTGGATCTTCTTTGATTACCTGATTAATCAAAAACGCAGTCCAACCCTTGTGTAATAATTCGTCTTGTAAGATTAGGCTAATAATGTTGCCGTTGCCAATAAAGATCTTGTTTTCTACCATTGCTAGGCTTGTGGCAAATGATACCATAAAGCGGAACGCTTCTAATGCGTAACTTGCGTGTAAGGCCATCCAAATAGCCTTGATATGTTCTTCTTCGGTGATTTTTTCGCCTAGCTCTTTGCGACAATTAATAAGATGTAGTTGGTCATAGTAACTGCCAACACTTGACGCCATATCTACAATTTCTTTAGTGTCGTGAATGGTGTTAAACACTTCTTTAGGCACATTATAAATGTTACGGATAATGTGACTGTAACTACGACTGTGAATATTAGTTTCAAAGAATGTCCAGTTGTAGATTAATGCTTCGATTTCAGGTAAGCTGACTACTGGAGCAAACACTTGACTAGGCCCACGCCCTTGTAAACTATCTAGTGCTGTTTGACGTAACAAGTTACTAGTGAAGATATGTTTGACAGCATCACTGGCATCTTTAAAGTCGTTGGCATCTTTGCTTAGACTAATTTCTTCCGGCACCCAATAAAAGCCACGTGCTGTTTTTTCAAAATCAGAAATTTTATTATATTTTACTTCTTCAAATCTCTGAACAGTTACAGGGCCGGCTGGATCTAGGAACATCTTGCGATGTAAGTAATCTGTCTTTATGTGTAGATTGTATTGTTGTTTGCTCATTTGTATTTTCCTGAAGCAAGAACTATCTTGCAAATGTGTTCTAATCTTTCTATATGTTCGTATGCTCGCCACGGAGTACTATCGATAGCAACTACTCCATGACCTTTGATACCTACAATGTCGTAGGCAATATTTCCGTCTTTATCTAACTTTAAATTACGATGGCACTGGTCACCTAGTTCTTGACTAATAGGAGGTACATCGCCAACATTAGGTGCTACCTTGGTATATCTGCTGAGTTCTGGAAAATCATTTACTACGGTACTTAAATCAATTCCAGCATGCATTGCGGCTACACAATACGTAGGATGAACGTGTACTACAACACGGACATCGTCTTTGTGCTGACCTAATTCTTTTTGTAGGCCAAAGTGTAAAGGCATCTCGCCGCTGGGTTCAAGATTGCCACTTAGGTCAGTTTGTTCAATAACTTCCCAGTTATAATTAAAAACACCAGTACCTACTCCGCTGTTAATTGTTTTCCAGATTTTAATTTTTTTAAACATTTCTGGTTGCATGTTTTGTTTACGTACACCACTAGGGGTAACATAAAAATGATCACGATCGTGGTGACGAATACTGATGTTACCATCTCTACTGGTGATCCAATTACGCTTATAAGCGTCTACTAAAATATCGCAGCAAGTTTCTAACATTATAGTTTACAGCTTTCGCAGTCCTCTTCAATAAATTCTTCTGTTGCTTGTCCTGGTTGTGGCGGTAATTCTTCTGCTACTGCTTTAGCACCTGCCTTATTGATTAGGCTGTAGTAGAATGTTTTCAATCCCCACATATGAGCCTGCATTAGGTTCTTAGCAATCAATGTAGTTGGAACTTTACGATCCGCAAAGTGTGCTGGATTATAGAATGTGTTTGTACTAATTGATTGATCAACATAAGCAGCTAATACTGCTGCGGTTTTAATATAACCATCACAGTCTTTCTGTTCCCACATCAATTGATATTTGTTTTTCAACCTTTGGTATTCAGGTACTACTTGTGTAAAGGAACCGGCTTTGCTTTCTTTAGTAGAGATCAAACTCATAGGCAATTCAATACCGTTAGTACTGTTAATAACAACAGAGCTTGACTCCACAGGAGCAATAGCCATAAGAGTGGCATTTCGTACTCCATGTTCTTTCATCTCCTTGCGTAATATCTCCCAATCAAGTTCAGGAGTAAAGTCGGCTAACTCGTTGACTCCGTGGGCACGTGACTCCCAAGGGAATGTGCCTTGGCCGTATCGGGTATGTGAGCTATGCTGACAAGCACCTCTTTCTTTGGCCAGCTCAACTGTTGCTTCTGTTAGGTAATAGGCCTGATGCTCCATCCATGTTTTAACTTCTTGTAGAGCATCTTTTTCTCCATAACGTAAACTACGTTTGGCGTGCCAGTAGGCTAGATTTGTAACTCCAATGCCTAATGGCTGTATCTCATCGTTACTGAGTTTGCTCTGTATCGACAAGAAGTCTTGGTAGTCAAGGATGTTACACAGGCTACGCTGTAGAACCCTACAGGCTCTACGCATGTCCTCTGGATTTCGGAACGATCCCCAGTTGATAGATCCCAGTGTACATAACGCTATGCGACCACTATCGTCGTCGAGTCGTTTAAAGGGACGTGTGGGTAATAGGATCTCACAGCACAAGTTACTCTGATATATCGTATGATATTCAGGATCAAAGGGTCCTTGATTCATTACATTATCAATAAACACCAAATAGATGCGACCTGTGTCTGTGCGTTCTTTCAGTATACCACCCTTGAAAACTTCTTCGGCACTGATGACTTTCTTTCGAAGATCTTTACGTTTTTCATATTTTACATACAGCTCTTCAAATCGATCAGTGTTCTGATAAAATGCTTCATATAAATCTGGTACTTCGTTTGGATCAAAGAAAGTTATGTTTTCTTTGTTTTTAAATCTTCTCCAGAACATAGCGTTAAGCACAACCCCATAATCCATATGACGGACTCGGGTTTCTTCTGTTCCTTGGTTGTTCTTAAGTACAATAAGGTCATCAAACTGATGATGCCAAATAGGATAGAATACAGTAGCACTAGCATTACGAATGCCTCCTTGTGAACATGAGCGTAGATCACCAAACCATTTCTTAAGGAATGGAATCATGCCTGTGTGCATAATCTCACCACCACGGATGGGACTGCCTAATGGACGTAGTCGTCCAATCTCTAGGCCAATGCCTGCTCGCTTGCTGGCATACTTGGCCATCATCTCCCCACTAGCAAATATGCTATCCAGATCGTCGTCACTGCGGATAAGAACACAACTAGAAAACTGTTTAGTAGGAGTCCCAAGCCCAGCCAGCACAGGAGTAGCAAGAGTAAACAAACCATCTGAAGAACAGTTGTAGTACTCTTTGATGTAACGCATACGGGCCGAGTTAGGTTCTTCCTTATGAAAGACCGTAGCGGCGGCCACCATATATCTAACTTGGGGAGTTTCATAAATTTCCTTTGTCGCACGATTGCGTACCAAATATTTTTCAATCAACTGTTCGATGGCGGCATACGAGTACAATTCGTCTTTTTCGTGATCTATGATCTCGTCCATCTTGTTCCAGTCATCTTCACTGTACCATTCAAGAAGTTCAGGAGTGTATAATCCTGTAGCAACATTTGTCTTTACGATATCATAGAGGCGGGGAGGATTGTATTGGCCATATACATCCTTACGTAGCATTGACAAACGTTGTTTGCCTGCTACATATTGATAATTGGTGTGACCTACATCTGGATTGTGTTCAATGTCAATAAGGTCTACAATAGCTCTTAGAGTTAAGGAATCTATTTCTTGTGTTGTTATGCCATCATAGAAATGTGGACTAGCTTTAATTTCAATCATTGATTGACTGACGTCTGCTATTCCACTACATACTTTTGTAATCTGTGCCTGCCACTTCTCTAGTGTCAGTGGTTCTTTGGATCCGTCTCTCTTTACTACTACAATACTATCGTTCATTCTTGCCTCTAATTTTCTTTCTTTTGTCGTTGAGGTAGTATTTATAACATCCTCATACTGGGTAAATTTTATTAGATCCATGTGTGAGCTCGCCCGTGTTAGTGACTTCCCTATGAAAAAAATTCAATACATCGCGGTCATTAACTACTACGATATATCTTTCTTCTCCGGAAAACATAGACGTATGTATCTCTACTTTTTGGCTCTTAAAACGTTCTGTTAATGTCAAAGTATAACACATACCCAATGCGATAGCAAGGTCGTCATACTTATTATCTATGATTAAATGCCACGGATCGGGCCAATCGAACGAATAGTTTGGATCTAAGTATCGATGAACAAATGGAGTTCTACTCCAAAAAAGAGCCACATCCTCTAAAGGATGCTCGGAAGTTTCAAGTGACTGGCGGAATTCTTTCCAGACCTTGAGTCTAGAAGTTTGATCAAGATCAAACACTGTAACTTACTTTATACCTAAATGTGTCCGGAACGAGATCTGCTGACGGGCTCTTATAATCAATAATCATAGTTTCAGCCCCGTTTATCTCTACGCTGTTTGAAACCAATCGAACAGAAAATTCAACTGTCTCTGGTCTAGCATCACCACAGGTACTACTATAACTATCAGTAATAATAGGACCAGCAAAGCTGTCGCCGATGACAATATCTAATGTACCAGATCTAGCAGAACCGTTAGTAAATGAAATAGTATAATCTAATGTTGTATGAGAATTCAGTGACGAAAACATTGTTAATGGTACAGGTCCTAAAGATATGTATAAATTTTGTGTTATCTCATCTGTGATTGTAACCTTGCTGCCATTTAACACTTCAGTGTATGCTAGTCTATCATCATCAACTAATACAGTAGTATACGCAGCAGCATGTCTATCAAAAGAACAATCAATTACATTGTTATTGCCAACCTGACCAAACATGACAATGCCGCTGCTAGGGGCAGCAGGTAAAAGGTCATCGTTACCGCATTTTCTAAATCTACTTCGGGTGATTTTTACATTTACGCCAAAATCTGATTTAAATGCGTATCTAGCAATTTCGTTAAAATAACAATCGTCTATGTACCAGTCGTTGATTTGACCTGCGACTCCGTTTATTTCGATAGCAGCAGTTAACAATCTAAACTCACTGCCCATAAAATTTATATTACTGTTAAATGGATCAACTTGATCAAATTGTAATGCTCTGTAGCTTTTTTCAAATTTACAATTTTTAAATGTAATACCTTCAACAATCGTTCCTATCTTTTCTGTGTTAGAAACATAGATCATAGGATCAGTAACTGTAGCATTAGCAGCGTCGGTCAACGTTTGTAGTGTTCCTTGGAATGTACAACGTTCAAATAATCCATCTTTCATACCTGTTAAATCAAAGTGACCTGTGGTAAATCTAAAGGACACTTGTTTAAAAATAATATCATGTGGCCTGTCTGAGGATTCAAAAGCAGCAGGAGCAGTGCCTGCGGTAGAAGTTAAAGCAATAGATGTGTCATCTACGATAATAACAGCACCAACTTGTGATTCGCCAATTACTGTAGCATAAGAAGGGATTAGCAAAGGACTAGCAATTCTGTAATGACCTGTAGGTACAAATAATTCTTTACGATATTCTGCGTCTACGTTTCTAAATAACTCATTTAGGGCATTTTGAAATGCCTCAGTATCATCTACAATACCGTTGCCTACAGCACCAAAATCTTTGACGTTTACACGATCGTCTAATTTATTCTGTAGGGTTCTAAAAACTGATTTAGTGATGCTAGGTTCATTGCGAGCAAATCTATAAGATTCAATAAGATCCAATAGATTATCTTGTTCTGTAAGGACTTTGGTATTGCCAACTGCAGGAGCACCTTCTGCTACTGAACCGTTACCTATAAACAATTCTTGGGTGTCAACGGCCCAGGCTATCTCACCACTGGATAATTGTGGGATTCCCGATTCTCCGTTCTTGCGTCCCCTGCGGACCTGTATTTTCGATATCTGTACGACAGCCATAGATGAATTTCCCTTATATAGGATATTTATCTGTTAGCTGTGTAGTATTCTTCTACCTTTTCTAACCAAAGATCTTGGTATTTGTTAAAGTCTTGCGGTAACAGATCAAACTGCTGATATTCACAGGCTCTAGAGCACATAAACACATGCCCTTCACGAATGTCTGTGCCGTAGACTTCATTATGTGCTAATATATAAGCAACCAGCTGGATTTTATAATCTTCAACCCATTCTTCTTTTTTAGGCTTGTTGGTTTGTTTGTAGTCGCAGACGCTAGGATTGCCTTTGTACACTGCTACTAGATCAGTGGTTCCAGAATACAAACCTGGAAAGTATAAACTCTGTTCCATAGCCCATACTTCTTCAACATCTTTTAATCCGTTAAGAATTATTTGATCTGCCATTGAATTAGCCTGTACATGTACAGGAGCATTTCCTGGTTGGCGTTGTAGCCCTGCTATAAATCTTTCTAGATTACTGTGCATTGCTGTACCTACTCCAGCAGCTTCTGTGGTAATCTCTTTAGCCTTTTGTTCGCCTACACGCTTCTTCCATTCGTTCAGTGCTGTCATGTCTTTGGTAGCCGACAATATAGTTGTCACTGACGGAAGGCTTTCTCCGTCTGGAGTTAGATATACACGTTTACGAGTTACAGGATCGTTAATTTGTTGGCAGTTCTTATATTGGAACTTTTCTACAAATGGTGGGGGTTTGATTGTTTCGATTATATTCATTTAGCAATTATAACAGATATTTGATAAAAATCAAATAGCCGCTTTTGCCAATTGCTTAGGTGCTGCGGAAGCGGCTGCTTGATTGACCTTCTCTTTAGATTTATCAATATCTGAGCCTGGATCTTCCTTTTCCTGGCTCACGCCGGGTACTTTGAGACTGATACCACTAGTTTCAAAGTTTTTAACTAGGCCACTAACCATAGGGTACTTGTCGTAGATTTTAGCAAATGTAGCTTGATCTAGTTTGAGACCTTTTAGCTCTGGTAACTGATTTAAGAATGCCCAGTTATAATTGGCTGGTTGGCCTTTGCTGGCAGATCTGCCTATGAGGGTTTGTAATGCTAACTTGATTCGGACAGCATATTCTTGTCCAGGGTCGGCTGAATCATCAAATTCAAAAATTCTCATTATACACCTGCTGTTTGTTTAATACCAGCAAGAGCAGTTTCTAGATCTTTGATCTGTTTTGATAGGTCTTGTTGACCTTTAATCGCTAGCTGTTGTTGTTGCTGTTGTTGTTTTTGTTGCTGTGGTGTCATCTGCTGTTGGTCCTGATCAGAGCCGCCAGCAAATCCTTGTATAGCTCCTTTAGCTAAACCACCTGCTGCTTGTCCAATAAGATTTCCAGTACCCCTAGCAGCAGCTTGGGCACCTTTAGCTAACCCTCTACCTACTACAGGTGCCGCTTTAGCAACTCCTTGTCCCACAGCCTTTGTGGCCTGTACAGCACCTCTACCAATAGCAGAAGCAGCAGCACCGGCACCACGTAGAGCAGTGCTACCTACAGCGGCAGCACCTCGAGCTAGCATACCCGCACCCGCAGCGAGAGCTGGAAGTATTTCGTCCAGCTTTTCTTGTTCTTCTTTAGATGCGAATTCAGTAAGTCTCATTAGCCTGCTAGAACTTTCAATAGTCGATTTTGTCTTTCAATGCTTTCACGTTTAGCACGACCTGCTTCTTCTGGACCGCCAGCAGCTGGTTCAGCGGCAGCAAAATCATCTTCTGCTGGAATTGGCTCTCCGGCGTTTAATTCGTCTGGGGCAGCTGGGTCAGCACCCATGTCTGCTCCGGGTTCCATACCTAGTTCATCTGTAGGCTCAGCACCTAACATATCTGTTGGCTGCTCGTCACCGGATAGTACACGAACTCCCGAGCTTAATGCTTCACGTGTTGTCTTTAATGTTTCTAACGCTGCTTGGATAGCTGGGGCAACTTGGCTAACAAATGCTTTAGCCTGCTCTTGTCCCATTTCGTCACGTATAACATCACCTAGTTCTAGCAACTGATCATTTTCCATCTGTGCTAGATCTTCAATCCAACGGCCTACTCTATCTACCATAGATTTAGCAGTAACTACAGCACTGGCCTTGTCTGTAGCACTTTCTCTTACTTGAGTGTTCATTTCTTCTCCTGTTTGGGTTTCCGGATTTCCTTCTGGGCTTTCCATAGTAACTTCGCCACGCTGATCTATCTCTGCGTTGATAGCATCTAACATCCATTGAGCACGAGAATAATCGTCGTTTTCGATAGTTTCGTTAAATCCAGAGTTTTGCTTGAACTGATAAATCTGTGTTCTAAGCCTGTTGCGTGAATCTTCTAGTTGATCTAGAGTATAGTTTTCTAAACTGATGCGTTGACCAAATGTTTTTTCAATAGTTTCATTGATCGTTTTAGCGTCAGCTTTTTTAAATAGTTCTGTTGTTTTCATGTTTGCCCATCCAGGATTATCATATATTTATTACTTATCCAGCCAAACTTAGAGCTTGTTTTTTCCAATATTCAGCTGAGGATTTAACATAACCTAACCGGGCTAGGTACATGTCTATACGGAACTGATCTTGCTCTAGGTGTGCTTTTGCTAGCCTTCCTTTAAACATCTGATATTCTGCTAGGGCAGAACCAAACTTAGAATCCATCATGATTAATTGATCTATTTTTTGCTGATATCTTATATGGTCTATGGCCATAAGATTGGCCACCTTAACAGCTACTTTGTTTAAGGATACGTCAGCGAAAACCAAACGATCCCCGTGATATATATTCTTTATTGATCCTAAACTTTCTATTAACACATCTCCAACAAGAATACCCTTATCCGTTTTTTTAGGGATTAATTGTTCTTGTTGTACTAGCTTTTTATTAACTCTAGCAATGACTGTGTCTAGTCGCTGCTGGATATTTTTAGTCATAAAAAAAGGACCTATGGTCCTTTATTTAAGTGCGTATATTTTATACGCCAAAGAATTTGAAGATAGTTTGAATGCTTAGTTGTCCGGTCCAACCTAAACCAGCTATAAATGATAGGCCTATCATACCATAGGTCATTAGCTTTTGTTTATGTTTTTCTAAGTCTTTGATCTTACCAGCTAGTTCATTGTGCTGTGCTGTAGATTCTGTTCTCATGTCTGCTAGTGTTTTAGACAGTGTTTCGCCTGTGCGATCCAAGCAGTCGTGCATTTCTTTCACGTCTAATTTAATGTCATCTAGTTTTTCGTCTAAGTTAGCTACCTGTACTTCTACAACGCTAACACGTTCCGCTACTGTGGCCATTATGGCTGTTTCCTTGTATGTTAAGTCAAGTGCTCGCTCCGAGCCATGTGCCTAAGTTAGAAATGCCTAATGGTTTTGCCTTTGATAATATTATTTATCCAATCAATCCAAAATTTGAATTGTTGTATTGAAATCTTTGCCTTTGGTAATAAAAGCAGGAAGATCAAAATTTATACTGTTATTTAGTCCGTCAACAATTGGTACACCGTTGAGGTCGTTTATTAGATGTCCTACAGGATTATTGCCATCGAGGAATCCGTCGGCACGTTCTGGTTCAAACTCATAGGTCCAATATGTACCCCTACCTTTCCAGGGATCAGGTAATCTACCTTCGTCCTGTTTTGGATCGTAGTCTGTGGCAATATTGGCTCGTAGCCCTATAACCTGTATCAGAGTATTAAAGTTACTCTGTTGTCCTTGTTTTAACTCGCTGGTTTCGGATCTTGTAGCCTTGCTGCGAGTTATGTCTACTAGTGTTGTGATTCGGTAACGGTTCATAATCTGCTATTATTTACGCAGATAAAAAAAGGCCGGAAATTAATCCGGCCCTTCCTTCCCATCCCTAGGAATTACTTAATTATAGTGCTGGTTTGAAGTTAGCAATAACAGTAATAGTAGCACCAGATACAGTAGTTGTATTTGGAGTACCACCTGAACCTTGTATACGGAAAAATACGTCTGTAGTTGTTCCGCTTACAAATGCTGAACCGTCAGCTGTACCAAAAGCTGCGAATGTGAAAGCGTCTGGACCACCAGTGTCTGTACCAGAAGCGTCACCGCCTGCTGCTGTTAGTTGACGATACACTGCTAATAGAACAGCGTTTGTTAAGTTACCAGAACCACTCTTAGTAACTTGAACTACAAGCTCGTGGCCTGCGTCTGATGTGTTGATTGCGAATTTATTAAAATTATTCGCTACGTATGTGCTTGATAGATCTGCCATGATATTTTCTCCTTAATCAATGATCCCGCTCCGGGACCGGCATATTATTTATAAGGGTTTGGAGAAAACGTCAGATATCAGCGTGTTTTGGCACGATTTGCCGCAGTAAAATGTAATCTTGGTACTAGTTTCATGTTACTATTACTTTTTACATATCCTTCGCCGCCACGTTTACCTGCTATACTAGCTTTGATTTCTGTCTGTTGATCTATCTGGTCTATTATATCGTCCTTGATAGCCATTATCTGCTCGATGATAGTAAACACTGCTTCAAAGGCACCCGAATGCGATTTAATATATTCTTGTATTTTTGCTTTTTTAGGAGCACTAATCTTAGCATCACTGTTTACCCAATTTAAGAATTTTTTGTTTAGTTGGGAAAAACTACCAGTATCTGTTTGTTCATTTACAAACCTGTACATAATATTTTTAAAATCTCCCATCTTATCTGCGGCTAATTGATCATCATTTAACAGTTTGTCTATTTCTCCAGCACGGCCTGTGATATACTGACGTAGAGATTTTAATTTTGCTTCATCAATACTAGGCAGAACATTAACAGTAACCGGCCCTTGTATCATTACAGGCCCTTGCGATTTAATTCCTTTCATAGGTAATTGAATAGGAGTAGAATTGCCATTGAAATCTATGTATCTGTGAACCACTACACCGGCTTGGCTTTGTGCTATTTTTTTGCCTATAGTTGAATTCATAGGAATATTATATGTTACAATATTTGGAGTAAAAACAAAATCACCTGTGGCATCTTTAGGTGGTTGTGAATAGTACAATAAATCACCTTTGATGTAACCTCTAAAATTAGGGTCAACCATCTGGGCAAATTTGTCCCATAGCCCTTTCATACTGCCTGCGAACTGTTTACGTGTATCATCTACTTCTTTGCCTCTACGTAATAACATGGTTTCTAAATCATCAGCACTAGTTACTTTGCCGTCATAACCCTTGGCCCCGAATCCAGCGATATCTGTGAGTACAAATGCTCCTGCTTCGTTTCTACCAAAATAAACAGCTGGAGATCCGTCCCACTTAACTGATACATCGTCAACATTCTTTGCCATTATGGCTAATTCATCTAATGTATCTAAGGCACCTTTAGATCCGTTAACAACTATTAGATCTTCTGAATGTTGTAGTTCACGGCCTACCTTGGCTTCGGTTAAAAATTCAAATGCTCTCATTTAACGATCTCAATCATTTTACGCATCCACCCTATACTTCCTGGTTGATAGTTTTCAAGAGCTTCTTGTTTAGGTAATGCTATGTTTTGTTTTCCTAATGTTTCTCTTGCTGCCGAAACAAGTTCTTCGTAGTTGGGTAATTTTTTAATATAGTTGATGATAGAATCAACTGAACCAATGTCTTTAGTAGTGGCAGTTTGGCCTAATAACTGTTTAGCAATTACGTTCCAGTCATCGCCGTTCTCTACAGGTTCATTTGTGTCACCGTGGAGTAGACCAAATTTAGGACTATATTTAAATCCTCTAGCACGAGCAATACTACTTAACACAATAGCTCTGTGTTCACCGCGATAAATTCCACTACCACCACGCATAGAACCCTGTTGGAATTTAGGGTTTACGGTTAGCATGAAATCAGTTTGTCCAAACCCGTTAGTTTGATCGCCTAGTATAGGTGTTCTAAAATGTACATTGTCGCCAGCATCTTTAATCCAACCGTCGTTTTTCTTTGTGCCTTGATTAAAGATATCCTTTTCGTCTACGCCATTTGTTCTACACCAATCTACTAGTTTTGCTATTAGTTCTTCTTTGCTGATTTCTCTTGCGTCAACACTTAGATCGAGGTCGCCTGAACTGTTTAATTCAAATGTACCGTCTGGATCTTCTTTGCGTCCTGTAGTGCCTAACCATTTTACAGGTTTTTTATCATCCGGATCTATTTCTTTAGTAAAGTCTAGTCCTGTGACTTTTTCTAGAAAGTCAACAGTGCCTGCTACATCCTTAGTAGCTATTCGTTGAGTTATGGGTGTTTTATCGGCTGTTTTAAATACATTGCCGCCTTCAAATAAATCAATCATCTGTGCTCTCATTCAATTTTCTTTTAGATTTTCGTGATTCGGCAATTTTACGTATGCCTCTGGTAAATTTAGCAGGGTCCTGTCCGCGGATAGCGTTGAGTAATCTACGCTCTAGCTCGTCTGCTACTTCAGGATCATACTGCTTTTTCATAGACTCTATTAGATTGATAGCAGAATTTATGATATTTGTAGCTCTGCTTTCAATAACAGCGTCAGCGTTCCTAACAGAAGCAACTTGATTAAGTTCTTGGAGGATCGACCGTGTGCTTAATTTCATAATATTAATTATCCTATGATATATTTAACCTATTATATAATCTATTTCTAATTTCGTAAATGTGCGATCGCACAACGATTAGTATAAATATCTCAGTAGAAACACTGATTCTACACACACTTACAGAGGACAAAAAATGAAATCAATAAGCATCAAAATGTTAGGAATATTAGAACGCCTTGCTGAAATGTTCCCTAAACAAAGCTACCAAAGCGATTTAGACCGCTACATATCATCCCGACACCCACAAAACGCCGTAGATGTAGAACACTTTACCAAAGAGTTCGAACAAAAAACCATACAAGGAAAAATACTATGAAATCGTTTATCAACTATATCTGGTCTGTAATGGACTCATTTGGCAGAGCTCGTGCTGCGAGTCACTTTGCTCGCATGGGTAATCACGAAGCAGCCAGACGCATAATGGCAGAATAAATCGTGTTTACTCTTGATTTATATCCCTTAGGCATATATAATAATACATACACAAACACACAAGGAGGAGTTATGTTTTCACCAGTTTTTTATATCGAATCTTTTCAAAATACAAAAAAGATCATCACTGATCAAATTTTCAAAGATCCTGCTTTAAACAAAGCAGCACATGCATATATCGATTCACAAACACAATTTGCCAAGATGGCTGTAAATAACACCATTGACATGGCTAAGTATTCTGTGGAATCAGTTAGTAAATATCTGTTTCCAAAGACGGAGCAGGCTTCACAGGCTCCCTACAAAGTAGAAAAAGAAGCCAAATAAGACATACACACACAAAGGAGAAAAATATGTCACAATTCGAAACACCAAAACTACCAGAAGTTAAATTCAACAAAAACGGCTACGAAATCCGTACAGACATCTTGGACATGGCCAAGGGCATGTTAAGCGATGAGTTCCACTCAAAGTTCCAAGGTTGGGAAATGACTGCCAAACGTGATGAGAAGACTGGTCAGATCGTCACTACAGTTGGTATGCCTGAGTTTCCAGGTCTAGACAAAGTTCTAGAAACAGCAGAAAAGATGTACGGTTTTGTTAATCAAGCCAGTGGTGTTAAAAAATAATTATTAAAAGTTGAATATATTACCGCATAGCGGATTATTAGATTATAGTAAGTAAAGAGAAAGGACCTTAGGGTCCTTTCTTATTGACCATAGCTGCTATAGATCGTTGTCTAGGTGTAGATCTAGCAAAATCTTTAAAGGTCATTCCGGAGTTTAACCAAGAAGATATACGCTGATATTGGTATACTTCTGATTTATCATAGTTATGGAAGATGTTAGCTACTTCTTTACCTCTGATTGTTAATTGACGCTTGTCAGGCCAGAGTCCTGATATTTGATTTAGTGTTTGATAGTTAACTTGGGAAATAATTAAGAATTGATACCTAGGAACTTTTAAATGATTCATAATATACCATCTATCTCTTCCTGGGTGTATTCTATACCTTTCGCCTTCATTTACAGCTACTAACGGTGTTAACCATTTATTAGTCCTATGCCAATGCTCGTAAAGCATTAGTATTTTTTCTAGTCTATAGAGGAATTCATTTTTAGGAACTACGGATTTTTCTTTATTCCATAGGTCGGCTATTAGGATTTTGTTTTGATCAAATACGGTAACATCGCCGCAATTTTCATAAGCACAGAGAAGTTTAGCATAGATAGGATCCATGCGTTCTGTATAATCTCGTTCTTTATCAATACTAGACCAAACGTAAGTTTGGGATAATTCTAACTCCTTGATAGTAACAGGAGTCATAAATTATGCCTGTGGTTCAGCTTCTTTTTCGATTGTAAAATCATCGAGGTTGATATTAGCATGTCTTGCCTGTAATTGAGCAATAGCATCTTCTCTACTTTCGGCTGGAATACGAGCAGATCTTCCTGACGGGGTATGTGTTACCAAATATGTACCTGGGCCGTTATCACTGCCTGCTTCAGGTTCTGCTTCCTTTTCCTCCGAAGCGTATGAATAAGGTAAACGATCTTTGATGTCAGCAATGGCTTTAGCAACATCATATCCATCGCGGACAATGTCTGTTGAATTCTTTTTAATTTCTTCAGCTTTGCTTTGTATAGCTTTGATAATCTTTTTCATTAAGCCAGGATATAATTCGGCAAATTTTTGATCGCCTCTGCTATACGACATACTTTGATTACCGTTATTCATCTGACCAGTTGGGGCATGCATCTGCCACTTACCGTTTTCGTCTTCTTGATTCTGTTTATCAAAAATTGAAATAATTGGGCCTTCTGGAGCATATCGTTCAAACCAACGCTGTCCAGAACTAGAGCCTGTACAGAAACTGGCATTAAATCCCACAGCATTATTAAAGTTATAACAGGCACCATAGTTATAAGGCAATGTTATTAAAAAACGATCGTCATCAATTAAGGTTGTCTCTTTCTTTTCACGCTTATGTTTTTCAATAACTTCAGCATCTTTGATACGTCGAAGTTCTTCTCTATAGTCACGACTTTGAACAATTTGTTGTATCTGGCGTAGATTTTTAAAACGATTAAAGTCTTGATGTGGTTCTTTGAGTTTACCTCGTATGCTTAGAGCTTTCCACGCACCTAGAGCATCACCGCCCTCGCCGTTGATATCTTCATAGTCTACTACACCATTGGCATACAGTCGTGTAAGCCAGTCATCGAACTTACCGTCTGCTGAAAGATCACCGTAGTCCGTTGATCGTAGGCTGTCGTCTAATAGGTCGCTCCAGAGCTTAACAATTTTTTGAGTATTATCAGCTTGTTTGGCAGGATCCTTTTCGCCACCGAACGCAGCAGAACCTAGAGCAGCTACTTTATTTTTAGGCAAAGAGCTATCATGCCGCATGGCAATTTCCAGCATCTTTATCATCTTAGGATCTTTGAGTTTGGCTGCTATATTTGCTTCTGTTATGATTTGATCTAATTTCATCCTGATATCAAAGTCCTTTTAAAGAATCCAAGAACTGTGCCTAGTTTCTTTTGGTCACCTGCGGCAATGTCTTTTAATAGTTGTGCTGGTCCTTCCGAACGCTCTGCTTGGAAGCCACGATTGTATCCTCTAGTAATGTTGCCTGTTTGTTCTGGATAGTGATGACTAGCAGCCATCAATACCGCTGTGTTAATTGCTGTAGATACTGCTGGCGGTACATCGCCTGTGCTACCACCTTCAAGGTTTTCTATAGCGTTCTGTAGATTTTTAACTTGGCTTAATTTTTTTTCTGCTTTATCAAACGCATCATTTTTAATTTGGTTAGAAATATGTCCTTTGATATCTGCGATAGCTGCTGTGATGGCACGTACCCATAAAGGCTTAAACTTCCTAGTCAGTGAGTCTACAGTGACTTCGGAACTGGTACCTTTTTGGTTGTCTGCTCTTTTTCTTTGTTTGTCTGATACTGCTGTGGTATTTTGTCCTACATAAAATTTCTGTAGTTTACCAATTTCACCTTTAAGGAAATCTAAAATGTTGCCGCCACGACTGTCTTTGACAACTCTTACTTCGCCCCCAGCACTTGCTACTGCTTCGTATGATCCTGTGTTACCGCCCGAAGCTCTGATAGCTCCTGTACCTTTGTCTCCCTGGATAATAACCCACGCACCACGATAGCTATCCTTGAGCTCGCTCCAAGAAATTTTTTCTACTTTTCGATAATCTTGATCGTGTGCTAGTTTCATGCCTTGGTGAAGTTTTTGTATTACTTCTTTACCACCGGGTTGACCAGAAATAAGACTAATTGAAGTACTGGCTTCGTCTACGTAGCCTTCTAGTAATTGAGCAAATAATTGACAGCTTTCTAAACGCATTTTAATTACACCATGATTGTTTTGCTTCGCCAAAGTATTCTCTAGCAAAGCCATTAGCGATCAGTCCCTGACGGACACTCTGTCCATTAACAAATACATCGCCTAAAACTCTACCCCCAAACTTATCCCAACCATACAGGACAACTTGAAATTGTTGTCCCTTTGACACGAGATTTTTGGTAAAGGCAGATGCTGCTTCTCCTCTTTGAGCTTCAGAAGGGCACTGGGCTCTGTGTCCTTTTTCGGGAGTATCGACACCGTAGATTCTAACGGCAAGCTCAGGTTTAAGCGGCTGTGGTAAAAAGGGAGCGGCGATAACAATAGTATCGCCGTCGCTCACTCGTAAAATTTGTGCGTCATAGGTAACGCCTTTGGGTGCTTTCTGTGCAAATGCTAGCATAGGCACAGCCAGTAATAATAGTAGTAGTTTTTTCATTTACAGGACCTTTTTAATATGAGTATTTATACTGTCTTTTCAGTATACTCAGCTTTTGTCCACCCTAATAAAAACTTGGCTTTCCAGTCATTCTGTTCGAATCCGGTTAAATTTTGCCATTGATCTTTGTTGTCCCAAACTTTACGAGCAGCATCTTGCCAATCTTTATGACGCACTACCCATTCAAAATCTATCATTCGATTTTTAAAATGTTCATAATCGTGATGATCGTACTCAACATGTAGGACTTCGTAGACTGTGCCATCAGTGGCAACAGCATCTAAGGCAAAATCAAATCCCCATTTTCTTTTAGTTTTGATTAACAACTCTGCAGTGGGTATTTTTATTTGTAATTCTTTTAATTGTTCCAAGGCATCTTTTTCATAACTACAGCGACAAAGGAACATACTGTGATCTAATATTAATCCTAGATTACTCTGTTCTAATTCAAACCAAGGTTCTTGCCAGCAATTATGATTTAAGATCTTGTGTGTTATAGGGTAGTCCATAACAGCGTAAAACTTCTGCTCTGCTAGATTAAGTTCAAATCCATCTTTGTCATAGTATCTAAAATCTGTAGATTCTAATATTTCTACCCTCTTGTTACAAACAGGATTTGACATCAACGTAACTTGATGTCTACGAAACACTACTCTTCTCTAGCAGATTCTGCTTGACAATGTACACAGGCACATTCTGAGCAGTGGTCACAACTTTCGTCTAGACAACTGTGTCCGCAGTGTGCGGTATGTCTACAGTGATTACATATAAATTCATTCTGTTCTGTTGGTGTCATCTATCGCTCCTCCTGTGACCCATGCTGTACAACTACGTGTGCCAGCACATTTAAAATGTAAAAAATTACAATATCCTAAGTCTGCTTTGTGTATTGTGGCCATGGCATCAGTTTCTTTGCTGTCGCCTTTGATACCATCTTCAATACAGGACCACATTTTGTCACTGACATCAAAGGCCGCACAGTTACCGCACTTCATGGTCCTAGCAGTCTTTTCTGTGATGTTCCAACGCTTGGCAGCATCCTTCCAATATGATTCTGGTTCATCAGGATTAGCAGGCCCGTAGTGATATTCGTCTATAGCCTTCTGACGATTCTTTAGGTTAACATCAATGTCGTATGTGGCTATGGGACAGCCTTTGTTGGCTGCTTCTACTATGTTGATATATTTTCTGTACATCATCTCTGTTCAATCCAAGTCATTGTGGCCACAGCATTCTTGTTGGCATTTTTGGCAGCAATGGCTAAAGTTAAGGTGTCGCTGACTGTGCCTAAACTACTTCGCCCAAGTTGATAAACTGTGTCAGTGTCCACTCTAATCTGTCCAGCACCCGCACCTGAGGTAATAATACCTGCTGACAGTTCAACACCGTCTGTGATAGCACCTGTTGAAGTATAGTTGTACTGTGTGAAGGCATTGGGATCTGGATGGTTCACCCACGTGCCATTCACTGTGGCATTGCGAATCAGTTTAAAGTAAATGTCAGTGTTGTCTAATGTGCCTGCTTGGAAGTAGGTAGGCAACACAATGCCCGTCAATGCTGTGCTTTTTATTCTAATACTGACTATGGGATAGAATGTGTTGGAATCGGGCATGTTGATGCCATTCAACGGTGTTAGTATGCTTTCAGCGATGCCTAGTTTTTCAACACTACCTTCTGCTAGAATACTGTTGGATCCTTGCCATAGATAGTGTGTGCCTGCGGCTCCAGTGAGATTTTCTATCTCCAGTCTGATGGGCAAGAATGGAGTTTTTGCCCAAGGCATCTGTAGTCTGTTACCATGGTTAAAAGTGTGTATAACTCTGGGCAAGCCGTTCATCACAAACATAAAGGATACCTGTCCAGCACCGTACCATTCGTAGTCCATCATGACCAACTGCTGTGCTAGAGGATTTGCTGTGAGACCACTGGGACCATTACCATCAAGTTTATCGCCGTTCCAGTCTTTGCGATATATTCTTTCCACTGTGGGTGTGGCACCATCACTGTTGATAATCACACAGGCATACTGTGGCTCGCCCGTGTCAGGATCAACAGTTCCACAGTCTTCAAAGAAAAATCCGTCATTGCCATCAAACATACCAAACCTACGACGAATGCCAGTTGTTGGTGTATCTAACCTAACAGCGAATGCCACACTCTGTGTGCGGCCTGGAGTATAACGTTGAACGTTGCGAGTTTGTCGTATGACCTTGGATCCCGTTTGATTTGTCACCTGCATACGCACTTGACTGAATGAAGTGTCAAATACTGCGGAGGCTCCGTTGACTACGCTCTCATCCCATACATCAGTTTCTTTACCATACTGGAATGTGTTGAAAAATAGAGTTTGCTGTGTCTGAACTTTGAGACGACCCTTGCTGTCTATGCTGGAACTAACTCCAGAACCTTCGCCTGAACCTACCAAGTTAACGTTGGCACGAAGCACAGGTTGCCCAATGGCATTGTACTCCATCGAACTATGGAGATCGTTTAAATTAGGATCTCTAGGATGATCGTAATTGGTAGTGTTTAAAGGACGGTAGGGGTTGTTTGGATCATTGGCCATTGATTAATGTCCGTTAGTAGCCGAGTTATGAAATATTCTACCCGTCCATGTTGATGTTTTAGTAATAGTAGGTGTAGAATAACTCACAACCATTGTGCCAGGTCCAGTGTTATTACCGAACATGATCCTAATTGGATAATA
>Ga0315909_10000586_pt1 | contig 49236 bp, 69 predicted proteins | sample LakEriMetagenome_11_FD_203527 | JGI IMG/M metagenome (GOLD analysis project Ga0315909, IMG submission 203527) | Freshwater fungal communities from buoy surface, Lake Erie, Ohio, United States - Buoy 2 MA125 | ecosystem: Environmental > Aquatic > Freshwater > Lake | place: USA: Lake Erie, Ohio... | reverse complement strand
TGCTTAACCAGCTCTGACTGTTGATCCTTATCAGTTGTCGCCATTACAGACTCCCTAAAGTGCGTTGTGCTGCTTCTTGCAGCGAAATAGCAGTGTCTTCCTGCTCCTTACGTAGCCGGTCTGCATCAAAGCTAATCTTTGCAGTGGCAATACGTTCTTTCGTGAGGTTGTCCTCAGCATTCTTGGCTATGTCAATCTTCTGCTCGTCTTTCTTCAGAGCAATGTCAGCCTGATCTCGTGCAGCTCGACGCTGCGTCTCAGCCAGCGACGACTCTAGTACCGCCTGAGCCTGCGGGTCAGCCAACAGACGCTTCTGCATCTCAGCCTGCGCCTGCGTCATCTGCTGCAACTGCTGGCTCAACTGTTGCATTATCGGCATCACCTGAGCAAACACCTGCTGGCTGTCCATCGCCACGTGCTGAGAAGCCACAGCCACCGTCCGATCAATCTCTTTCGGCGCATCAATCTCTGCGTACTTGTTCAGCTTGATACTTGTACCAGTTGTTGCATATTGATTAATCTGGTTTGTGTACCAGAGCATCATGTGCTGCTTGCAGTGCTCGATCACCTGCGGAATGAACTTCTGAGCGAACAGCGGGTTGCTGCCAAAGATCGGATCCTTAGCAAAATCTAAATGCGTTTGGAGGTGCGCTAGGTGGTCTTGGCGGGGATAAGCGAACGCAGGCTTCCCCAATGCCATCGCGGCGTTTTCGTCGCTTGCAGCGGCCTCTATGGGCTTCGCAGCGGTAGGCATGAGCTCGTTTACGTTCGGAATCTTTGCCTGCCTTAGAATCCGCTGGATCACCGCAGGTGGGTCAAACAACTGTGGGTACTTATCCATCAGCGAAATGACCATCTGGGTCTGCGCCATACGCTGGGATTCGCTAAAAATATGCGGATCTGACACCGGAATAACGTCTGAGTTCCGGTTAAAGTCCTCTCGGCTAATTTCTAAGTCGGCAACAACGTCACCTTTTGCCTGATCGTCCAGATACCAGCGGTTAATCCGACCCAAAATCATCAAAACGCGCTTCTGTGACTCATGCAAACGCGCATGGATCGCCGAAAACACCGACGCGCCTTGCTCAATCATCGCCAAAGTCGTGCCGACAGGCGCTTGTGAGCTCACATCAGCGATTTTTTCCTCAGAAGTGGTAATCACGCCCTTCGCAGCGTTCGTCAACCACCCCAAAAGCTCAAAAAGCACCGGACTTGGCGGGTTAAATGGCAGCGGCATCGCTACTTTGCGGATGTCATCCACCCCCGGAGCCGCTTCAATCTCCTTAACCTCCGTCACTTCGATCTGATCCGACTGTCCAGAGACCTTCGCCCCCTTCAGTTTGATCATCGTCGCCGAGTTATTGATGTGCGCGGTGTCCAAAAGCGCTCGTAAAGCACCCGTCAACGCCGCAGACAGGCCACCAATCAGGTGTGGCAGGCCAATCGCATACGCGCCACGCCAAGGAATGAACTTAAACTCGACGATCCAGTCCAACTTGGTCATCGTCTCGTCGCCTTCTTCCCAGTTGCGGTACAAGCCCACCACTTCGGCGTCCAACTCGTCGATCATCAGGATGTACGGAGCCATCTTGCCCTTGGTTTTCGGGTCGTCTTCAAGCTCCAAATGGGTGTAGCAGTGGTAAACACGACGCACACCGTCAACATTCTGCCCCGGCTTACGCCCTTCAATCTTGTTGTTCGCCTTCTCAGGGCCTGTCGGCTCAGGATCAAGACTCGCACCAATCAAACTGATGTCTTTGTACAGCCCGCGATCAACACGCGAATTGAACTCGTACTCCGTGATGTCCATCATCTCGGTGGCACGCTGCGCTGTGTAGAAGTTCGAAGCAGCAAACGGCAGCAGAATGTTGTCAATCGGCACGAATTCAGCACACGGACGCTTCTTCTGCTCGTCGTACCACATCTTCATGTACTGTGAGCCACCCATCGGGAGCTGGGTAAACATCTGCTCTTGCTCATCCCGGTACTCTTCGATCTGCTCAGTCAACTGCCAGTTCATGTAGTCGCGCTTGCGCTCAGCTCTGTCAGTCTTCTCTGGGGTCACTTCACCAATAATCTTCGTGCGAGTCGGGCCATCAGGTGGGAACAGCTCTTTGATCGCCCGCGCAGCAAAGTCCACACAGGCTTCAGCCATCACCGGATGCACTACCCTAGACGCGCCTTGGAAGTTCGCACCGCCCGGCGCATCGTTCCCCAAGCCTGTACGACGCAATCCGTCCTCGTACTGCTTGTCGCGCTCTTTGCGATCCTCTTTGTCCTTCTCAAACAGGTCGAGATACTTACTCGCCAAGACCTGTAGATCAAGGTCGTTCATGCTCTCAGCGAGGTTTGCGTAGAACTCTTCGTCTTCCTCGGGGCCTTTGAACTCAGACTCGCGGACAATCGCAGAGCCATCCTCTAGCTCTTCAACTTCCAACTCATCGTCTTCCATATCAACTAAAGCACCACCGTCTTCAGTCTCCGTGATCCCCGCGATGAAACGACCAAACTCAGGGTCGATAGGCATTTCAGGCATGATGCTTTCCTCTAAATTGTGTGCTCAGGAATGATCCGACCAGAATCAGTGATGTCAGGATCAGTGTTAAATACGCCGCCACCGAAGGCCATCTTGGGCGGCTTGAAAGACTTTATGGCTTCAAGGACGCCACGATCAAATTCACTCAATCCGTTGGGATCCATGCGGGCCGCGCGCCTGAACCAGTCCACGACCTGCGAATCTACCGGACTCTCGCCCAACTGCGCCATCTCACCAAGTTCAGATTTCCTAATCATTTTGTCGCCAATGCGCACCAAGTCGGTGTAGTTCAAGTCGCCGATCTCCGGTGACCAATTACCCTGACGCACGAAATCCGCTACATACGGTTGGTAATCGGGAGCGGGAGCCTTGTTCTGCTTGCCCTTTATCTGAGTGATGATGGCAGGCGGTTCGCCGTACTTCTCAAGATATGCTTGCTCAAGCAGTTTGTTATATTCGCTATAATTTGCCATTGCCTGCTCTTGCGAACCGCCGAAATGCCGCTCTCTGATCGGCTGACCAAGCGCTGCATACTCCTTATTGGGCAAGCGATTGATAATCCCGCTCAAATCAGGTGTCTTCACTTCCACCGTCGCATGGGGCTGGCCTTTATCATCGACCAGTGAATAAACCTTCGCCCGACCGCTCTTGATCGCCTCCCATCCACCGTGACCATAGCTTTCATGCCCAGAGTTACCCGAGGCCTCTACCCAATCGGGATGACCTTTAGGCGGTTCGTAACCACGCACAGAATGACCCATAGCATCTGATTCAGCAGCGAACGAACCCGGCTTATTCAGCTCAATCCATTTAAAACCAGTGTTGTATTCTTGGTGTACCGGCAAGTCAGAACGAGCTGCCGCCTTTGAAGCATTCATCTTGGCAGCCAGATCATCATCGTACTGCTGAGTGCGCCGCACCGCCTGCTCCAGTGATAACTTAGATAACTGCTCAGGTCGAATGCGACCCGTCGCTAAATCCTCGGAGAGGACGTCAAGCATATGCTCAAATTCGAGCCCCTTGAGCGATGGCGCGTACAAATTTGTCTCAGGGTCTAACTTCTGAGTCCACTCTGGAAGGTTTAAGCCGACTCGGTTGCGAGCCGTAAATCCTTGACCCGCTTCCGTAGTATTTTTGAATGGCATCCCAGTAGCAAAATCAGTCGACACCTCCACCGCCTTACCAAGCGGAGTGGTGGCTAGTCCTTCGCGTGGGAATCCCAATGTTTCCCGCACGTTGGCAAGATAGGGTGTTGTGGCCTCTCCGAATTCCCCTACAGCGGCTATTTCTCGCATATGCGGTGAATGTGAAATACCTTGTTCCGCTAACCGTACCAACGGGTCGTCGGGCGTACCCATATCGCGGATTAAATACTTACGTAGTGTGGTGTCGACCCACTTGTTGAGCGAAACATCTTTTACAAGAGTGTCTCGGAGATCAAGCAAGCGCTGATGATAATCAGGCGTCAGACCTTCGCCACCGGGATAATTAACCAATGCTCGGTCTACGTCTTCGAGCTGCTGTTCTGCATTCTTTCGGGTTAAACTAGCCGGTTGCCGCTTGAGCGAACTAAGCTCTTTCGGCAGATGTTCGGTGATCGTCTGCGCACCAGTGGGCTTGACCACGTTCATACGGTACGGTTCCATGCTTTTCTCAAGCGCGAACTGCGTCATCTCTTTCGCCGTCGGTGCCAATGCCTTACCCGTCTTCAATGCAGCCATGCCAGTAAACGGTGCAGCTACAGCCGCGCCAGTCTCAAACAACGGGCGCTCAGTGCCTGTGGTTAGCCCTGACTGCTTCATCAGCTCTTGTGCCGCCTCAGTGCCATACGGCTCATTAGGCGTCAGCGGGAACGCAGGTGCATAGCCCATCGGGGGAACCTTCTCAGGCCCCGTGTCCATCACCGACGCAGGCTTACGCATCCCCGGAATCTTCTTCTGCACGTAGTCCAGCAACTCACCGCCCATGCCTAGAATGTCAGCAGGCGCACCGGCATACATCGCCACAGGGCCACGCATCAAAACATCCTGCACCGCACCCGGCTTCGACATCGAGCGTTTCTCTTTCTCGAACTGCCGCTTCAATGCCTCTAGCGCGTCTGTAATCGGCTCAGGGATCTTCAGCGGGGCAGGGCTGAACATCCGCTCTTCTTCTTCCTCTTTTTTGAGCGGGAACGTCTGGCTAACCTCGCCGCCCTTCTTCATCTTGTGGTTGTGCTTAGCCACCGCCCACTTCAGCATGTCGTCCAGATTGGCAGGGCCACCGTTCGCCTTACGCACCGCCTTCTCAAGCAAGCGGTCAAGGTTGATCGGGCCACCTTCTTTCACGCCAATCAATGCACGCGCATCGTTTAGGACGTTGGTCTCTAGCTGATCGCGCCAGTTCTGTGGGGTGACATCGTCAGGGAGTTCGTAGTTCACAGACCCTCCATCGGCCTTCGGTACCGGATGCTTCAAGCCAGTCGGGTCAGCATACGGGCTCTTGCCCTCTTTCTTGCGGCGCTCAGCGTGCTCAACCGCCTTGCGGAAAATCTCATCGGTCGGGGAGTTGCCAGCCAGCAGGTGCTCAATCTCTTCTTTGGATAGCGTCGGCACTAACAGCGGGAACTCGCCGCCCTCATTCTCAGCCGACATCTCGGTAGCGTAGCCATCGCTTGCAGGCAAATAGCCAAAGTAGCCCGAGCCTTTAACGCCCTCGCCACTGTGTCGCATCCCGTGAGGCGCTAAGCCCTCTTCGGTCTCGCGCATCGCTAAGCCGCCTTTGGCTTTAGTGATGTCAGGGTCGGTGATGTCATAGGTGCCACGGTTGCCAATGGCTGACTTGATCTTGCGCGGATCAAACACGCCAAGGTTCTTTCGACCCGACTCCTTCATATACATCCCGTCAAAGCCAAGATGTTTTGCCGAATCTATGACATAAGGGTCTTCAATAACATCCCACATCCCCGAGCGCAAATAAGAACGAATACTCTTTTCTCCGTCTCTTATCCATCCCGGCACATCAGAACCCCCATCGGATAAATAAGACAAGTCTCTTGTCATCACATCTAAATGATCAGCGTTTTCAAAATCAAATGGATTGCGTACCTGCACGTGAACTGGGTAGACAGCGCCCGACATGAAATCAGCGTCTTTTGCGTCGCCTGCATACATGTTTGCAAATTTCGGGTCTGATGATAAATATGTCATCCCCTCTTGACCTGCCTGAAACTCACTGATGCCCTCACCAGTAGGAGGATGCTCGGGGTCAAAAGTTTTAATGCCGGGCTTGTAGTGACGAGTGCCGTGATACATGACGCCCTTCTCTACGGATGGCTCAAGGAACTTCTGCTTGCCAGCCCCCCTGAGCTCAGCCTCGTACGCCGCCCTCTGCTCAGGCGTCATCAATATCCGCCTCGCCTCAGCTAACGCCTTCTTGCCTTTCTCCTTCGATACCTGAGGGACTTTATATGCCTCCCTCTTTCTCCGCTCGATCTCCTCCAACTCGGCGACCACCCGCGCCGCTGTCTCAGGGTCAACCTTCGGGAAGTTGTCCATTAGCTCCTGAAGACGCAGACGAGCAGCATCAGTCGTCTTGTCAGCAACCTTGCCAGCTCCGGCAGCTTTCTTCAAAGCCCCGACAATTTTCGTTGGATTAACCATCGCTACACCGCATAAGGATTACCCTTCTTGCGTCCGTAATATTCAACTTCCCGATCTTCCTCAACGTATGGGTCAATGTCAAGGAAACCCGCATCCCTCAGGTACCGTAGTGCTTGCGTGCAACTGTCTACAAAGTCATCGTGCGTTGACTCAGGGAAGCTGCAAATCTGACTGACGAACCCTTCAGCCCAGTCACGCACGTAGCCCTTCTTCACCGTGCTCTCAGGAATCCACACCCGCTTGTGCGAGATGATGTTCGCCACAATAGACAGCCGCTGTATCTTGTCAGCCTTGCCGGGGTTGTACGCCCTGACCGGCAGGTGCGCCCGCTGTAAGTCTTGGATCAGGCTAATCCCAGCAGCCTTGTCTTCAATAAGGACAAGATCCACCTTCTTTCCACCGACAAAGTTTCCTCGCTCTTCATCCTCGGGGTCAGCCCCATACGAAACTTTGAACTCCTCAAGAACCTTCGGACGGAGATCCGGGTACTGAAGACGGTCTTGCCACGCATCGATGAGCATGACAGACATCGGGCCGTCTTGAGGCTTAAAGACTCCCCAAGTGGTGGCGGCGGTTGGGTCATTGACAGTCTTTTCGGTATACGCGCAGTCATAGGATTGGATGATGTACTCGAACTTAGGAAAGGGTTTGTTCGCAGGCCACAGGCGGAAGTGCTCACGCTTGACCATCCCACCTTCTTCGGGGTCGATCAGCTCAGCGTAGATTTCTTGCCGCCCTAGCTTGGTGCCCTCGTACTGAAGAATCTGCTTCCTGAAGTTGTCCGCGAGATTGTCGAGGTTCTCGTAGGTCGAGGCGGTCACCAGCGCCACATCGTCGCCCGACCTGTCCACCAGATCAAGGATCAGATCCTTCGGCCTCGGGGTCGTGGTGCAGATCAACCTGACCTTCTTACCTAGACGCAGGCCGAACTGCATCATGTCCCAAGCGTCCTGTAGGTACTCCCAAGCGGCTAACTCATCGCACCACCCGCCATGAAACTGCGGGCCTCGGAAGCGTTCAGGCTCACTCGCCGGGATGCCTTTGATCAGGCTACCGTTGATCAGCACGAGCTCGTGGAGCGCCTTGTTGTAGTCCTTGATCAGCACACTGGGGATCACTGAGAGCAGGCCAGAGTCGCCCTCGAAGCAGGTCGAGCGGACATCGGAGGAGGTCGGTGCCGCCACAACCCAGCGGGTCTCAGGATGCTGCCACGCCCACCAGCCAAGCTGCTCAGCAGCCGTGCGGGTCTTGCCAGCGCCTCGACCAGCCAGCAGCAGCCAGATGTCCCACCAATCGCCTGCGGGCAGGATTTGATACTTATGGGCTTTCAGTAACCAGTTCGTGCGCCACTCGAATGCAGCCCTGTATTCAGCCGGTAGCTTGGCGTACTGCGCCCGGGTCGCAGGGTCTTTGAGGATTTCAACGAGGTCGCTCATCGCCTGATCTTCAGGTAGATCGCCAGCAGGAACCCGGCACACGCAGCCTCAGGCTTACCAGCCACCGCGAACATCAGGGCTACGAAGACGGACAGGAACTCGATACAAAGGATAGCGATGTCTACACCATCCCAGAGCGCCTTCTCATGCTGGCGCTGGGCTAGAGCGGCTTTGCGCTCGGCAATGCGGATTTCGAGGTCGTGGATCACCAGAGTCGGTGCTTGCACCAAGTGCGCGTCTCGTAGATCGTAGCGCTGCACACAGGCTTGGCAGGCAGATCAAGAGTCAAGACGGCGGCGTAAATAGATAGGATCGCAACAATCCCCCAGTAGATAGCTAAGATAGGCCCAGTCATTCCCCACCCTTTCTAATCATCGCGGCAATAGCTAAAGTCCCGTAGCCCTCAGCTCCTAGCTTCTCCACCATCAGGGCACAGGCCTCGCGCTCAGCCATCACCGCAGAGTCAACAGGAAACCACCAGCGCTGAAAGGCCTCGTCGAGGACTTCGTTCAGCTCGGCTCTCTCTTGCTCGGTCATCTCAGCTCCCGCACCTTCTCAGGCTCGTCGTGCTTCTGATACTTGCTCTGGGTCTTCTTATCGAGGCAGGCCTTGCATATCCACCGCTTGATCTTGCCCCGCTGCTGCTTCTCGCCGCCTTCTTCTGCTCTAGTGAACTGGCAGCTCGTACAGAATCTCATTTTGATTGTTTGGTCAATTCTATGTTCTTCAGGACGGCATCAAACACGCTGGTGTCTACCGTCATCGCCAGTGGGTTCTCTGCGTCGCCTGCGAGGATCTGTCTCTCGCCATACACCTTCGGCAGGTACTTAGCCGCCAGCCACTTGCGACCATCCATCCTCAGGCGCTTGTGGGCGATGCTGCCACTGTCGTACTTCTTGTTGCCATGCTCATCGTGGATGGCTAACGGCTCTTCATCAATGATCTCTGCGATCTCTGCAGCGTACGTATGCGCCCCGTCTGAGCGGGCTGTTTCGTAAAGCTGACGAAACTCCTCATCCACTCTTAGCCATTTGTAAACATTGGTCAGCTCTGGCATGTGCTCGTCTTTAGCGATGCGGCTCATTGGCTCACCCTTAGCTAAGCGTGCACATATCTCCTCTACTAGCTCGGGAGTCTTTTTGCTTGGCCTGCCGATCTTCTTTCGGGGCTTTGCTTGCTCAGCGGAAACAGAGTCAGACATGTTCTTTACTCTCTGTAGACTTGATGACTGCATCAACTTCTTTGGTTAGCTCTTCCAACGACTTTTTCAGCTTGTGCGCGAACTCGTTAATTTTGTGCGGGAAGCCATGCTTGTAACGCTGATGGTACCGTTTTAGGCTATTCGCTATCAGCCAATCCAGACCGAACTCAACCTCAATGCTCTCGCCTACGTCGAACCAGAGGCCTACCGCGACAACGACATCATCCATGTTTTCATACACACGGAGGTCAACATTCGGGCCTTGTTCGTAAATGCGATCCTCAATTTCCTCAAATATATTTCGGCGCAATTGAGATTCAAATTCTTTAACAAGGATACGGGTGTCGCACCAGCTACTTCCCTCTAGGTTAAAGTGACTGATTGTTGGCTTTAACATCTTTCCCCCTTACAGGTAGTCGATTATCCGAATAGCTTCTTTAGGAACTCGGCTGCGGCTCCGGGGCCTAGCAGCACCATGATCATCACGCCATAGATCAGCATCTCTATGCGCTGCATTCTGGCGTCGCCCTTCTCTAGCTTCTTCTCGATGTGCTCGTATCGGGTGTTGGATACGGCCTCATGTACTGCGAAGCGCGTCTCTAAATCCTTGTCCATCTCAGTCATAACCTCGGATACTGCCGCCGCGCTTTCTACCTGCGCCCCCAGACATTCCAGAGCCCATCACTGTTTTCAATGTTTGACCAAAAGTTCCGCGCCCAGCAGAGGGAGGCGCTTTAAAAGTATCACTCATTGTTGTGTCTTTGATACCACCTTGAGCTTTAATACCCATCAAATTCTTTTGCACTTCGGGAGTGATGCCCTTAAATGCAGGCGTTATCGGCTTACCACCTAATGGTTTAGTTGGCGCGGTTAACGATGGAGGCGTACCAGATGAAGGCTTTCCACCTATTGTGTTGACTCTCTCAACTACCCTTGGAGGCATCGGCGGCGTCCTCATAGAACTAGATGGAGGCGTACCAGTTACTGGACTGTTTTGTAGTCTACTTGAAGGCAGACTCATAGAACTAGACGATGATTTACCCGGAATTTTTGAAGGCCCCCCTTTCGGTTGCGATGGAGGCTTAGACAACACGGGAGGGGGTGGGGTTTTAGGACGAGGGGATGCCATGTCAATTCTCCTATTTAATCAAAACCACGCAGTGTTTTGGCTAGTCTGGCACGTTGACCTAACTTGCCGGGTTTCTTTGCAGCACTTTCTAATTTCTTTGCCGGAATCTTTTTCCCCTCGGCAACACCTAAAGACTTACGAAGCGCTCCCGGCTGCTTGATCGCTTTCTGTATCCACTTTTCCGCCATCTTGAATCTCCGGCAATTGAGGTAGCGCCTGCTCCCGAATATTGGCGATCATCGCTGCGCTTTGGTTAAACGGGAGTGTACCCAGTAAGGTTAATAGTACGTTAACCTCATCTAGGTTGTAAAGCAGGGTAATTCGTATGTCTTTGTTTTCCATAGTCTCTCTCCTCTCTCGGTGTTGGGCTCGATTTGGTCTTCAACTAGGCAAACCGGAAAGCCAGAAAACGGCTTGCGTCAACATCCTCGATTGCTGGCTTAACACCCAACACGACTGAGGACTGTCGCGTTCCCCCGTATTACCGGAGGCAATCCTCATGCGTGTGGGGTGTCGGTACTCGCTGCGTCCAACAGTGCGAAGGGGAGAAGCCCTGCCAGCATCCGCTTTCCCGACTGGTATGGAGACCGACTCTTTCCGCAGGTTCCAGTCTACGGGGGCGGGGGTGGTGCCCAGCCGATCTCCATGCCGCTCGGTGCTGTACGCAGTCGGCTCAGCCGCCGTCCTTGACGTCTTCGTTGTTCATAGCCCTGCGCTGGCTCAACGAGGCGTCAGTCTACCTACTTTTCAGCATTCACGAGTTTCATCGCGTATTGGGCTATCTCTCGGATACTCGCCGAGCAAGTCCCGTCCTCAATGATGTCCTGCATAGCGTCCATCAAGATCATGCGCTTGCAGTGCTCATCATATGCCGCATTCACTACCGTATTGAATTGAGTTTCAATTCTGTCAATTACCTGTAAGTTATCCATGTTTTTTCCTTTTGTTAATCCATACCTCGTTGAGCCACGCCTTGCCGTGCCGCACCTCACCTCGCGGAACCGTTCTTTATTCCTGCGATATGTCAAACTTAACAACATTGAAACGACCAAACGTCGGACGGAAGTCGCCAATCCCAACTAACCGCCCAGCCATCGACAAGGTGTCCTGCAGCCAGAACTGGTCAATGTATTCCGGCACCAACACCATCAAATCAAAATCCAACCGGTACCCAGCAGACATCGCAGGACGTACTCGGTTCACGCCCGCCCGCTGAATCACCACTCGCCGCTTGTCCTCATAATCCCAATCCTTCTTGCCAAACGATGACAGATTGGTAAGGCTAACAACACCCGCTTTGGTCAAGTCCATCGCGCTCTTTCGAGGGCTTCTGGGGTCTTGCTTGTACTTTGCCGCCAGAATGACCGACTGCCGCAAGTATTCACCGGGACAGCACAGCTCACCCTTTTCATTACGCCAAACGTAAGACTCAATGTCATCCGTCTTTTTAGCTGCTGAGTTCTTTGCTGCTTTTGCTTTGGTCTCAACCGCCTCGCAGTTCCAACGGTGGAACAAAAAGTCTGCGCTGCCCTCAATCGTGACATGCGCCATATACGGCAAACCATATTCAATTGCTGCTTCGCCGCCATTGGTCACTTCTGCTACTTGTTTTGCTTTTGCCATTTCTCTCTCCCTAAGTTAAAAAAGCCTTACCCGATCATGCCTCGCTGAACCACGCCCGACACAACCACGCCGTGCCATAGATGCTTACGCATCGCATAGCAGACTCATTGAACCTGCTATACGCTGCCGAAGCAGACCCATACCCATCCATACCAAACCACAACACACCCAACCCGACCTAACCGCACCCAACCCATCCAAGCCGCTCCATGCACAACCGAACCGACCCCTACCAAACATCGCACAGAACCCTCATCGAAGACCCTGTACGCTGTTGCCAGCCCATACCCAACCGTACCCTACGACACCACGCCATTGCCCGCCGTGCCGCGCAACGCCCCACCACACCATGCCGGACATCGCACAGAAGCCTCGTAGAAGCCGCTGTACGCTGCATAGCAGCCCCTCGCCCAACCTCACCTCGCCACGCATCGGAACGCATCACCAAACCCAACCCCGCCACATCGCACCAGACCCAGCAGTTCCTCGACATACCCCAGCTCACCCCAACACGCCACACATCGCACAGAACCCTCACAAAAGATTCTGTACGCTGCATTGCAGCCCTTACCTAACCACGCCGAACCAAACATCGCCACGCCAAAGCGGATACTGCCCAGCCATGCCTGACCATGCCCCACCTCATCTAAATTATTTTTTCCACCACCCATAAGATTGCCAAAGTCACAATCAAATACAGGTAAAAGTATTTCATTTGCATTTCGCTAATACATTGCTGACAAGCTGGGCTAACTGCAACGCTTCAGGAACACGCCCATCAAGCCCTTTAAACGAGCCTAGGAACGCCTGAACGTCCTCAAGCACCCTGACTACCTCTTCGCGTGGAAAATCGCTCATATCCTCTCCCATGACCTCCCTGAGGTGCTCTATGGCCTCCTCAGGGGTTGCCCCATATCCGCAGTCGTCCTCAGCACACCCGCCCTGAGGTACCGCAATGAAGCGGTACTGGGCTAGGTTCAAAGGGTTGTAGGTTTCCCAGACCTCGTACATTAGTCTTCTCCGTAGCGGTCGTCGTACATTGCATCGAGCCGGGCTTCCTCGCGGTCTTCATACCGCTCCAGCTTAGCGATGGCGGTCTCCAAAGCCTTGATCATGCGCTTAGCCTCGACAGGCGTGACGCACATGTAGCAGGAGCCGTTAGGTACGTGCATGTTGACCCAGACGTCCTCGCCCTGCGTGTCCACCCAAATGGTTTGATGGCGCTCTGCACCGTTGATTCGAATTGATTCCATGTTGTTCCCCTTGAGAGGCCGGGTTTCCCCAGCCTTGTGAATTAGAAGTTGTAGTCGTATTTCTTGCAAGGCTTGTCAGCCAGACCGTACCGCCCGCCGTGGGCATCCTTCCAGCCGTTCTTACCAAGGCGGATGCGCTTGATCGGCGCTGTCTCGTCGCTGGTGATGATCCACTTCTGCTCATGCTGGTTCGAGCAGTGGGCGCTGAAGCCGCCAACGTGGAACTCCAGCTTGACCGACTCGTCGCGCTCGGCTTTCATGGCGCGGATCTCGATAGTCTTTTCGCTGACGATGCGGATAACTTCGTATGGCTCAACATCGCTGTACATGTAGTGGTTTGCGTAGTTCATGTTTATCTCCCCCTGATTAACGTGAAGTAACTTTGACGCTGAAGACTGCGGAAGTCTTGGTGTAGCCAGCAAGCTGCTCTTCGGTGATGCCCAGATCAGCAGCCAGACGCTTCCAGTCGATGGTCGAGCGGTTAGCCTCGACGACGGTGGCTTTAAACAAGGAACCCTCGAAAACCTTGGAGCCGCCGGGTGCAGTGGCTGCGTCCTTGAGGTCAGCCTTGATAACTTCAGCCTGCTTTTCCAGATCAGCGATCTGTGCCAGTAGTGTGCCTAGTGTGTCGATGGTGTTGAGATCGTTCTTCATGTTTCGCTCCGTTCGCTTCCTGACCAAAGTGTCAGTGGTGTAATCGTAGGTTAAACAATTGGGGGCGTCAACCCCCTTATGCAAATATTTTTAAACTTTTTTTGGGCGCTGGATGATTGTCTGTTTGACACCGTCGCGCTCAGTGTGATCAGCAATGGTGGCCTTGATGTTGATCGACTCATCTTTGTCGCCAATAAAGCCACCACGGTACACAACAACGTTACCGTTATTGCAACGAATGATGTTGATGAGCTTGATGCCAAAGTGCGTTTCGATTGCAATGACGCGCTCAATTGTGCCGCTGATCTCGACGCGCTCACCGATAGTGCCAAAATGAGCGCTAGTGGCGTTTTGCTGGCGCTTGGCTATCTCGGCATCAACCAGTGCAATTTGACGCTCTGAAGGGCTTCTGAAAGCCATCAGGAGGTCTGCCGCCATCCTATCCCAGAAGTCGGAGCCGTTGCCGGTGCAGAGAGTAGCAATCTTCACGAGGAAATCGGCGTGTTGAGCACGGTAAGCAGCCTCCTTCTCAGCCCGCTCGGCGGCAACTTTTGCTCGTTCAGCCTGATACATGGCCTGACGGGTAGCCTGACGCTTATCAGCCGCAGCGTTGAGCTTGGCAAGCTGCTCAACCGTGTACAACGGAGCGGTCTTTACGCTGGTGAAGCCGGTGTTGTGACATGCCCAGCAGTCAAAGCCTGTAAGGCTGTATGGGCGGTCATTGTGGATGCCCATGATCCACATGCGCTTGCCGTCAATCTCAACGCAGCGGTTGCAGGCAACTTTATAGGTGTAGGTGGGCTTTCCCTTGGCGCTCGTGTTGACTACGCCGGTATATTCGGTGCCGCTACGTGTAAACAGTTGGGTCATGATTCGCTCCGTTCGCATCCGATCAACTTGACCGTGAGACGGAGTTTCATCGCCTGTTAAACGATGAGTCAACCATTTTTTAAAATATTTTTTCCTCTTGCTCAATTGGCAACCCGTCACACAGCAGGCGCTGGATGGTCACGTTCAAGGCATCCAGCTCATCCATCTTGCGGATAGCCCACGCCCGCTTCTGCCCGTGCCAACCCATCATCGAGCCTTGGTGACAGTCGTAGCACAGGGCTACCGTGGTGTATTGCTGACCCTGATTGATGTGGTGGGCTGAGCTCGGGGGCGGGGCATTGCAGACCGAGCAGGGCAGGCTCTTAACCCTCTGGAGGTGCTTACGCTCTGCTGCGGTCAGCTTGTTGTTCATGCTTCTGCAAACATATCGATTTGAGGCGATGGCTCGGGCAGGGCTTTGGCAATCCGCTCATCTTGCAAAGCCTTGTAGTCCTCGTTTAGCTCACAGCCAAGATACTGCCGACCGTTTTTCAGAGCCACCTGAGCTGTCGTACCGCTCCCCATAAATGGATCAAGCACGATGTCACCCTCGCGGCTACCAGCGAGGATGCAAGGCTCGATTAATGCAGGGGGGAATGTAGCGAAGTGAGCGCCTTTATAAGGTCTTGTGGTGACCGACCATACACTTCGTTTATTCGCAGTTTCGTATGATTTTTCTAATCCAGAGTGAGGATTTAATCCACTGCCTTCATTGTGATACTTGCCATTAGACCTATTGCGCGTACCCCAATCTTGCTTTGCAGGTTCTTTTATAGCCTCGCTGTCAAAAAAATACCGATCCGACTTCGATAGCAGAAAGATGTACTCATGTGCTTTAGTGCAACGATCTCTGACTGACTCAGGCATCGGATTCGGCTTATGCCAGATAATGTCTTGACGCAGGTACCAGCCATCGGCACGCAGGGCGAAAGCCAGCATCCAAGGTATGCCGATGAGGTCTTTTGGTTTTAAGCCAATATCTTGCGCTTGCCTTGTTCCATGCAATGAACCAGCAGTTTTTTCCCGACCATCCCAATGTCTAGGCTGATCGCTTACTCGACCACCTTGCCGCGCATAACTATCACCAATGTTTAGCCACAACGTCCCGTCATCAGCCAGAACATCCTTGACGCAGCGGAACACCTCAACCATCGCCTCAACGTATTCCTCTGGCGTTTGCTCCAATCCGATCTGCGCTTCATGCCCATAGTCCCGCAGACCAAAGTAAGGTGGGCTAGTCACGCAGGTTTGTACCTTGACGCCCTCTTGCGCCCACCGACGCATCGTCTCGCGGCAATCCCCAAACTCGATGCGGTTCATATCGTCACCCTATCTATCGCCCGGTTACTAGCCTCTTGTGAGCGCCAGACCTCGACCCTTGCCTGAGCTGCGACCATTTCCCAACGTAACCGCTCTTCAGTCTCTACCGCTTCTCTCAAACCCTCTAACAAGGCGACGTATTCGTCATGGCTGTACGCTTCTCTTTCTTGCGCGTTCACCGCAGTCTCAAGGCTGCGTTTCATGAGGATTGCCTTCAAACTCTTTCGGTACTCTTCCATGTAAATTCTGTCGGCCTTGGCTTTCGCGTATATCTTGCCGTTGTCTCGGATGAAGTCTACTGCTCGGTTTGGGTCAATCTCTCGCTCCATGCTCTCTCTCCTTCGCTACTTTGTTTAGGATGTTTCTTATCTGCTGCTTCTCCACTTTGTACTTCTTCGCTAACGATCCTATCGACGCTCCAGACATCCACGCCTGATAGATTTCAATGTCTGGCAGTTGCATTTCTCACTCCCATCATCATGTCTGCCATATCAAAACAAGTTTCCGCAATAAACCTCATGTGATGCTCACTCTCTAAAGCCTCGGGTTCGACGTTACTTATGATCCCCTGTAAGGCAAACGCCGCAAACGCACAGCGCAACTGATCGTCATTATCAAACATCATCCCCATGCCCTCCTCGCGTATTCCGCGATTAATAATGCTTCCGCTTTACCGTGATCTTTCTTTAGCTTCAGCACCGCCTGCGGAAATGCAATCCTCGCTGCAGCCAGTGATTCATTCTTGTCTGATGTCAGGTTCATACTCTTCTTCCAGACCTGTGGAGTAACAAAAAAAATCCGGTCACACAACAGTTCACACACAGCACCAATAGCACCATAGGCACGCATAAACCTGCCCGTACTAGCGATCCCCTGCTTTGGCATCGTCCAAACCTGCTCCAGACAGATTGCATAGTCATCCCCCGGTATCGTCATGTCTAAGATCATTTGCTTCAAAACTCTCGCATCGATTCGGTCATCCACTGCAGCGATGTCATAAACAGCGATGAAGTTCCCGTCATGATCAACGGCACCAATGGCACCTGATCGTAAGCCGGGGTCAACGCCGATCCAGATCATTGTCTCTGTGATGGCAGGCGGTTCAGTATCTTCTTTGCCAGCTCAGTCTGACCATCATCATCAGCCAGCTTCGCGCAGGCCTCACGCTCAATCAGGATGGCGGTCTTCGTGGTCTCGATAGCCATCGCCATGATCTCAGCCTTGGCTACCGTCAGCGCCTCATCAAACTCAGTCTGCGTAAAGACTTGTACATGTCCGCTAGTTGCCAGAAAGTTTTTCTGGAAGTTACTCATCTCACTCATTTCCACTCGTCCTTTTGTCCTCTGTTCCCTTTATCCCACTGAGCTTTAACCAAAGCCCGGAGCTCGTAATCATCATGGTTCTTTTCCCACATTCGCAAAAACTCATGAGCTTTATTCCTGTCCGCAATCCGCATTCGGATAACTTCACGGACGAGACACTGGTGCTGAAATTCTGATACATACCTCAAAAGTCACCTTTAAAATCAAATGCCATAGCAACGCCGCCATACCGGTCAACAAACTGCTGGCTATCTTTGTGATACCACATCGGGAACCAACCCTCGAACTCTCCGTTGCGCTGCTTCTCGCACATCAATACGAGATCCGGTGTCGCTGGGTCAACGTCCTTACCTGACTGAATGTCGTGCTCCTTCTTTTTGTTTCGGTACACGAGGAACACATTATCCACTTGATCTGCAATCGCACCAGTACCCTTGATGTCTGTCTTGCTCGGCATGTTCTCTTCGTTCGATAGCTTGCGGATATGGTGGACAAGGTGAACGTGAATCTGATGATCCCGAGCCAACGCGCACAGCTCATCAACGAAATACTTCTGCTCGTTGTATGCGTCCTCCGCAGCAACACACTTCATCAGGCTGTCGATAAAGACATGCTGTATGCCAAGCTCTACCGCACAGAACCGAGCCATCGCAATGACCTGCTGGGCATTGGTGGTACCCTGCTGATCGTACAGCCAAAGCTTCTTATCTGAGAACTCGTAGAACCGATCAACGATTTTGAGAAAGTCAGACTTCGTGACGCGAGAGAACGGGTTTTCAAAATTGATGCCAGAGAACTGCCGCAGCATCCGGTACAGGGTCTGCATAGGTTTCATCTCAAAGCTGGCAATACACACCTTGCGGCCTTGTTGGATCAACCCTAACGCGATCTGGCCTGTCACCAAAGACTTGCCACCGCCGTTGGTGCCTGCGTAGATCGTGATCTCACCCGGACGGAACTGAAAGTCGCCCGTAGACGAAGGCCAGCACAGGTAGGACAGAGACTCGGTACGAGCTGGGCTCCCGAAGTTCTCTGCCATCTCTTCCAGCCAGACAAAAGGCTCATGCACTTGATGGGTGACGTCGGTAGTCTTGATGTACTTGTCTACGTCAATTTCCTTCGCGGAAATAAGACGCAACCGACGCGCCTCGTCTAAAGCCTTCGCTCTTTGTTCGATCATTGTTACGTTAGACATTCGCATACCTCACAGCTTCTGTAATTCGCTCATAAGCCAGCCGAACGCGCTGGCGATCCGTTTCGCTAACTGTCTTACCCTCAGATATATCGAACGCCACGATCTGGACAATCGTCGCTTCAAACTGGATGATTCTCATCAAATCTGTTGCATAAAAAGCAGCCTTCACAGGTTTCGCGGGGTCGGGGTAATTCATCCGCTTCTCGTCAGGCGGGAACAGATCACCAACGCCCATGCCTACCGCATCAACGATAGCTTGGATCGAGCAGTTCGCAAAACAGTGCATCAGGATTCGACCGTCATCCACTTGCCGGATTGATAGGCTGGGACTGCGGTCTTCGTGGGCAGGGCAGCAGGCAGTCCACGAACCATTGCGACCCTTGACCTTAGTCAGCCGCGATAACAAAGTGTCAAGGTTATCCATGATTTACCCCCGATAACTTGCGTCCCATGAAAAAGCCGGGCTTATCCTGCTGAGGCTTATTGCCGCCAGCCTTCTCATTACGAACCCAGTTTCGCCAAGTAGCATCCCAGTCCAGCTTCACGCCCTTAGAGCCAGCCTGCGCGATCCAAAAGTCCCGGAACCTGTCACCAGTAGCCACAGGGTGAAGATCAGGTCTCTCGGTCTTGCAGAAGGCTATTTGTTCTTCAGAGGGTTTCCAATCAGCAGGCAGTCGAGTTCCACGAGACTGCTTAGGTTTTGCCTCTACTTTGGTTATTGGTTCTTGGTTAGTGGTTAGGCTTTTTTTGGGTTCGTGTTGGGTTTCCTCTGGGTTAGCGGTGGGTTTGGCTTGGGTTTTCTTCGGCCTACCACCACGCTTTCCATTGGTCTGCTGTTTCAGCTTGTAGGCGTGATAAGCCTTAATTTCGCTGTCAGCACGTCGATTGACGTACCCATTTTCGGTGAGCTCAAACATATCTTTGAGCACTGATAAAACCACCTCGGAACCCAAACGTAACCGACGGCTAACCCAATCAATATCGGTGGGTATTGGCGCTTCAGTGTCGTAGCACATGTCCAGAAGCCTGCGATAAGCTAGGTCTTCTTCGTTGCTTAAATGAGAAGTGGCGGCTCGATAGTCGCCAATATGGAATTGGTAATAGTGCATGGTCGCCTTTCTCAGAGGATGTCATCCTCGGCTCTCTCACTGTAATAGGTGGGACGCAGCAGGCCGGTGAGAAGTCGGCTCTTCAGGAGCTACCCTAGCTGTTCCCGATGATCATACTACCCAAAAATGTCCGAGCGCAAATCCTTTTTGCTGACAGCGCCCTTGGTATATTTGTGAATAGCCACCGCCAGAGCGGGGCTTGGTACTTTGCTGCCGTTCAGAAGCTGGCTCAGCCAGTTCTTAGTAATCCCTAGCCCTCGCGCCATTGCGACTTTAGTTCCACGAGGCTTGGTTGAGAAATATTCTTGCAACGTCATGTTGTCCTCCGTTAATGCCAGATTAAACCATGACTAATTTTTTTGTACAAGTAGTTGTAACTTGGAATTAAATGATGTAGAGTTCGCTTAGTTGATAGGAGGTTACACAATGGACAAACCAAAGATCACCCCGTACCGCACTAAGACGGGCATTGAGATTGGCAAGTGGTACGTACCGCCCTCGAACATGGAGTACAGCCACGACATGGAGCTGCTGCAGGAATCCCTGCTGACAGACGATGTCACCCTACGCCGAGAGAAGATAAAGAACATGATCTACGCATCAGTCGTCGGCATCATGGTGTTCTTGCTGGTAGTTGTTAAATAACTATGATGGTCGTCGGGCTACTGATGATTGGTGCTGGGGTCGGTATCTTGGCGGCAGCTCTGACGGTGATGTTGGGCGTTCTTTTGGGAGACTCTGAATGAGATGGTTGCTTGCTTTATTTATATGTAGTGCCGCTCATGCGGAGGAATGGTGGGAGACCCCAACGACGAAAGGCGGGAAGATTGTTCTCACAACTCAGACCGCCGACTGGTGCGGCAAAGGCACTTTGGTAGCCTACCTAGAAACCAGCAAGCAGGATTCAATTTACGGGTGCTGGACTGTATCTAATGATCGCATTCATGTGCGGTACAACGGTGGAGTCACTAAGGTCTACGACAAAGAAGGCTGGGAGTACAAGAATGACCAGAGATGACGTAGATCGTTTGTTGGCACAAGCAGTCCGGGAGGCGGAACCGAACGAGCTTTATAAGTATCGCTTCGCCAAACTGGTCGCAGCAGCAGAGCGTGAGGAATGCGCCAAGATATGCGGGAAAATAGCCGATTCTGTTAGTTATGAATCAAGAAAATCTGCCATGCAATGTTATGAAGCTATCCGCGAAAGGGGTGCGCAATGATCAAAATAACTCGTGAAGAAGCACAAAAAGTTCTAGATGCTTTGGAAAAAATTATCGAAGGATGTAACGAAGTTGAAAAAGATGAGGGTATACACAAAGACGGCAAAGATCTTGCGAGGCTAGTGCGAATTGATTGCCGAGCGCCAGCAGAAGTTCTCCGCGCACGACTCTCGAAGCGAGACTGGCAGGGGCTGACGGATCAGGAAATGTTAGATACCTATGCGCCAAACCGCATTTCAGATTCTGCGTACAGCAACATGGGTGAAGACTTAAAAAAAATCCACGATGCCACTAAGGAAGAAATGTTAAGCGGTTTACGCGCCATCGAAGCCAAGCTGAAGGAGAAGAACGCATGAATGCTTGCGCCGAACATCAAGCGCAAGGCAGATACTGCCCGTACTGCGTGATTGAACATTACATATGGGTCAACAAGAAACAAAAAGACCGCATCAAAAAACTTTCAAAAGAACTTGCAACGTACAAAGCAGTAGAGGAAATGGCAGAGCTCAGGCAAAACGATAAAAACTTTTGAGGCGGGAAACAATGGATGATGACTACAAACAGATGATGGAAGAGCGTCAACAGATACTTGAAGCGGCATTTGACCGCGCTTACACAGGTTTTGCCACCGAAGCAGACTGGGCAGTGCTTCGATACGAATGTGGCTTGTCTGCCCAGATGCGAAAGGAAAGTCATGTTAATAGCGAAAGCCGAGTCCAATAGTTCAGGTTCATTCACCCCAGTACCTGCGGGGATGCACCTCGCACGGTGCTTTAGGATCGTTGATCTGGGTACCCAGAAAACATCCTACATGGGGAAAGATAAACTCAACCGAAAGATTCTGATTCAGTTTGAGATTCACTCTGAAGATGCCGATGGCAACCCTCTTCTTACGGATAAAGGGGAACCGCTGTCTATCTCGAAGCGCTACACCCTGTCTCTCAATGAGAAGGCCACACTATCAGTAGACCTAGAGTCATGGCGGGGAGCTGCCTTCACTCAGGCTGAACGTAATGGCTTTAACCTTGAGAAGCTGCTTGGTGTATGGGCGATGCTGAACGTCACAAAGAGCGTCGGCAACGATGGGAAAGAGTACACAAACATCGAGACCATCAACCCTGTACCGGCTCAGATAAAGAAAGTAGGTCTACCGGAGGCTCATAACGATACGATGATCTACAGTATCGAGAACAGCCCCCAGCAGGCTTTCGACAAGTTGTCTGAGGGTGTAAAGAAGACGATTCAGGGAAGTCCTGAGTGGCAGCAGAAGAGTAAGAAGGCTACTCCTCAAGACTTTTACGACGACGATATATCCGACATAAACGAACCCTTCTGAGGATGAAATGGACGCTCACGCGCTTTTGGATTTTCTGATTAAAGAATACGGGCTGAAGAACGACGCAGCCTTATCTAAGGCGCTGAGCGTCCGCCCATCGGTCATCTGCAAGATCAGAGGTAGAAAGATGAACGTCAGCGGAGAAATGAAGATTCTGATCTACAAAAAGACAGGCATGTCGATTGAAGACATTGAGGAGTTTCTGGATAAGAAGGTATGAGGCCGCTTTACGAATCATCAAACGATTTGGCGGAGGAGCAGAAAGTCGCCGCCGTCCTGTCGAAAGCCCGCGACCTGCAATTCTACAAACTCAAGTACGCCTACAAGATTGACTGGATCATCTTTAAAGGTGGGCTCGTTAACAGCGTGGCAGAGATCAAGCGCAGGAAAGTAAAGCGCTTTCAATACGAAACATTGATGCTGTCGTTAGACAAGTGGATCAGCGGCAAGACATTGGCTAATGAGATGGATGTGCCATTCATTCTGTTCATCAAGTGGGATGACGGGTTGTTTTGGTACAAGGCAGGATCAAGCAAAGTGACTTATGGGTTTGGCGGCAGGAAAGATAGGAACGACGCGCAAGATATGGAGCCGATGGTTTTCATCCCAGTCAAAGATTTTAAGGAGATTAAATGCTAGTGAAAGATGCCCGAGCCGCAGAAAGTACCCACTGGTACACCAGAGATGGGAATCCGATGTACACAGTCCCCTCGAAGAAAGACGGCACCCCCAGAAACACCACCCTCCGAGATGCCAGAGAGCGCAACCTTGTCCCCTCAGTCACCACGATCCTAAACATCGCGGCTAAGCCGGGGCTAAACGTCTGGCTGCAGGAGCAGGCTATCCTAGCCGCCCTGACTCTCCCAAGAGGGGAAGCCGAGACCGAATCAGCGTGGCTAAAGCGAGTCGTTCAGGACTCTAAAGCCCAAGCCAGAGATGCTGCCGATCTGGGCACAGAGATACACGCCGCCATACAGGGCTTCTACGAGGGTCAGAAGGCTTCGGCGTTCCCAATCCATGTGCAGACCTGTACGAAGGCGATAGAAAGCCACTACGGGGCTAGAAACTGGATTGCTGAGCGTGCCTTTGCCCACGAGATGGGCTTTGGCGGGAAAGTGGATATGCACACCAACGGCATCGTGATCGACATCAAGACCAAGGACTTCGACGATCCCTCTAAGGTTGCTGGCTACGACGAGCACCTGATGCAGCTTGCGGCTTACAGGGTAGGTCTAGGGATGCCCGAGGCACGGTGCGCAAACGTCTTCGTCTCTCGGACTAACGCCGATCTAGCGGTAGTCAAGGAGTGGGCAGAAGAAGACTTGGCGAGAGGCTGGCTGATGTTTACCGCCCTCTTATCTTTCTGGCAATATAAAAATCAATACGAGTAAGACTATGCTAACTAACGACGACATCATCCAAACCTTCTTCTACTGCGACAACAAGGATAAAGACGGGGTCTATCCGCCTGAAGTAGACATCATTGAGTTCGCCCATAAGATCGCCGCTGTCGTGGCTGTACGGGCTTCGCAGGCAGAACATGCACGATGCGTAGAGATCGTGTCGCACATGAACAAAGAAGTCGCTAAGGGCTTAGATTCTCAGCGCCCCTAAAAAATCCCCCCGAGCCAAGGGAGAGAGTGGCGCTCGGGGGACTGCCCACCCACTGGGGCAAGGTCGCTTGCACGACCGCAGCAAATTATCTTATGGGGTTGCCCATAGGGTCGTACTCAATTTCTTCGGGAATTGTTGTTATAGGCGGCAATCCCTTTTCCTTGCGTTTTTTATTCTCGCGCATCATTTGGTAAATATAGTCCGCAGGCATAGTCGCCAAAGCCGTAAGCGCACCACCTAGCCTCGGGACAGGATGGGGAATCAGCGTAGCCGCCTGCCCTAAAGCCGAAAAACCAGAGATACCAGCACCGCCAATGTCGCCACTCTTTAGACGCTGAGCGGTCTCCGCTACGTCTAAGCCAGCACCAGCGCCAGCTAAAGTGCTACCCAGCGGAACCTTGCCAAGCGCTCGGCTGACCTGACTGGGAACTTCTTTCAGGGCTGAACGTCGAGCCAACTCTTCCGCCATCTCCTTCTGACGCGCCCACTCGTGGATATTCAAAGTGCCGCCCACAGGAATACGACCAGAGACTTTGCCCTTGTTCTTAGCCCTCTGGAAGGCCTCAGAAACCTCTCTGACGGTCTCACCTTCACCGCGACCATAGCCAGTCTTCACTGACCACTTCTGCCCCGGAGAACCTGCTACAGGCGCTTTAGTGGGCTCAGCAGCCGCTGCTCGACGTCTTGATAATAAATTCTTGCCAGTCTCAGCAGTACCGGCTGTTACACCCGCGCCAGCGCCAACCAAAGCACCACTTTTGGGCTCAATAGGCGGTGGCGGAGGAACCTCTTCAGTAATAGAGGCAGGCAAATCCTTTTTTACTTCTGGCAACAGAGAATCCGCAGCAGCTTCCGCAGGCACTTGAGCACCACCCTCAGACGTTAATTCCCGCGCAGGCGCAATTTGCAAAGGGCGAAATGAGTCAATTTGATCCAAATATGCTTTTGTTTCGTCTGGCAAATCATCTGGATTTAATGTTTTGGCAAATTTTTCACTAGTTTTCCAGCGGGTGTTGTAACCCGCTATTGCGAGAATCTCGTTACCCTTAAAGCGATCTAGGTTCTGTTGCAGGATGGTTAATCCAGCTCTTACATTCTTTGATGGGTCATCTAAGTCTTCTATGGAAAGCCCTAGGCGCGGAGCGTTCTCAGGCATTACCTGCAAGAGACCTCGCGCACCCGCTGGAGAAACGCCACCTTTAAATCGGCTTTCAGCCCAACCAATCGCTAACGCTAAGTCTGGGTCTAAACCCATTTCCTCAGCAGTTTTTGAAATTAGATAAGCGTTGTCCTCTTGCTGTTTGGTCAGTTTGCCAAACGGGCTTTCTGCTTTTCCCATGTTGAATTCCTATTGACGAGATTCCATAAGCCGTTGCCTCCAACCACTTATAGAGTTGGCTTTAGCAGGTGCTTGGGAAGCGGGTTGAGGCGCAGCTTTAGGTTCAGCAGCCTTAGGCTCTTTCTTTTCACCAAAATACTTGTCGTAAATGGCATCGGTGTTTTGCTCAAGATTTTTGACAAGATTCTTATAGCCAGTAGACTCGCTAAACTCATCAATCGACTTGTTCGGATTCGCTTTTTCCCAACGCAACAATTCTGTCTTAACAGCCTTGTCAAACGCAGCACGCTGTAACAGCGTCTCAGTCTGAGCCAATGCCACAGTACGTCGATTACCAACGCCACCAGAAACTTGACGAACGATTGCACGCTCACCTTCGGTAACAGCGCCTTCACCCTTCAAATACAACCGAGTAAAGTTCAACTCAATCTCTGAGTAATTACGGCTTAACATCTGAAGAGCATTGAGAATTTTTTCACGCTCTTTAGGATCGCCAGACACTTTAGCCACTGCGTCACGAATAGCTGGAATACCAATATTGATAGGGCCAGCACGCACGCCTTCCGCTGCGGCTCCAGCAACAGCGCTGAACACATCAGGATTCTCTAAAAGACCAAGCGCTTTGCTCCTGATAGGGTCAGAGGCAATCTTAAAGATTTGATTGGCAGGCTTCTCAATAATCATCGCGGTCTTAGCGTTAGCGATGATTTCATCACGCGATTTAACTTCCGACTTAGCTCTCTCTTCAGCAATACGCTTACGACGCTCTTGTTCAACAATGCGATCTTCTTCAGTTTGAAATGGTTTGACTTCTGTTTTTGGAGCTTCGCCACCAGCAGGCTTTCTACGAATGTTTTTATCAACCCACTCTTCGCCTTTACCCTCTTCAACCGCTCTTTGATACGCCCTGTATTGTTTAGGCAGCAGTCGAACATCACCGCCAACTTCAGGAATTGGGTATGGCTTTGTCTCAATGCCCTTAGCTATTTCAATATCTTCTGCTTCTTCTGCAGCGGTTCTTGGACGAAAGACACCCTTGTCTTTTACATAAGGGAATGGGAATCCATATTTGGTGTAAAACTTTTCAGCAACATCAAGTTTTCCCTTCTCAACTGCGTTCATTGCTGCTTGATATTCAGGTATGTATACCTGTTTTTTGATTCCACCAATTTCAAGCGGCATGTAATCTTTGCTTAGTGCCTCTCGTTCCCTTAATCTAAACTCAGCTTGTTTTCTAGCAGCCTCATCCATTTCCATCTCTGTCTTATAAAGCAGAGGATCAATGACTGATAGCATTGGGTCAATTTGGCGCGGAACATAAGCACCGGCAGGCGGTAAAGCACCGGCAGGAGGTGGTGCCGCTTGAGGCATCTCTTGCGGCAACAACGCTGGCGCTTCTGGCGTTGACCTCTGCGGTACATCAGAAAGCTCTTGAGCCGCAAACGGCGGCGCAGCAGTCAGTGATGGCATTACAGGAGCAGGAGCGGCAGCAGGGGCAGGAGCCCCAGCAGCAGGCTTGCCACCGAAATACTTCATCCTGAACTTCATTTGATCGTCGAGCCCTTGCTGCTGACGCATCTTCTCGCCTAGCTCAAACTCCATCTTGGCAAGCTCAGCGTCACGAGCAGCCTTCTTTTCCATTTCTTCAGCACCCGCCGTAGCGGCATAACCTAGAGATTCTCCAAAAGAACCTGTCTTGGTAGGCTGTAGGAAAGCACCCGCAACACGCATCGCAACGGGGTCAAATAGCATGTTCCGGCGAGAATTAAGCGCAAGGATCAGCTTATCCATCTGCGCCTTGGCCTCGACCTTCCGCGCTTCCGTGGTTTTGTAGTATTCCTGAACTAACGGGTTTTGTCCCTGTGGCGCTGGTTGTGCGCTATCCATTTCATCAGCCATGAGTTACTCCACGAGGTAGCCGTTTGCGTCGTAATAATTACCCTGCCCATCAGTGTAGGCAACTTGAGGATTTACCGCCCCACCGTCAGCGTAGCCAGAAACAGACCCACCCTCAGCCAAGCCAAAAAGTCTCTTGATGGAACTAGCAAGGTTAACCACAGATTGAGCAGTTCCAATATCCGATGTAGCGGCGTTCGTTGTCGTTCCAGTAGCATTAGGATTGTAACCAGTCAGCATCGACAACAATCCAGCCATTTGCGACAGCGGGCTGTTTGAGTAGCCAGTCGAACCAACAGTCTGCTTAGTTCCAGACATCGGGATTTGATAGCCCTGAAGCATCTGCCGGTACTGCTGAGCTTGCGCCATCGGATAGTCCAAAACCTTCTGCCCTAACGCCTGCTCCATACCACCCAGCTCAGTCAAAGTCTTCAGCCCAGTGGTACCCATACCCTGCTGGACTTGCCCTAAGTTACCCAAAGCCTGACCTGCTTGCATCTGGCGGCTTAAATCGCTCTGTGCAGCCCCTAGAGCGCTTTTATAGCCCTCAGACAGCGCACCATACTGACGACCCAGTAAATCGGCTTGTAGGTCTCTTAAAGTCTGTCCTGTGACCTGTGCGGCTCTTTGGCTTCCAAACTGACCAGTACCCGCAGCACCCGCCCGCAGATTAGGCAAGACGTTCTCTTGAATACCCCGCTGTTGCAGTCGTGTCATTTCATTAATGACATTCTGCTGGTAAGGATCCATGTACTGGCTCACTAGGGAGGTCGCAGGCGTAGCGCCAGACGCTCCAAGAAACCCTGCACCAGTCTCTGCAGTACCGGTTCCCGCAAAAGCAACTTGAGGCGCTAGATTTAAAGCCTGCTGCTGCAAAGGGCTAAAACCAGCTACCCCACCCTGCTGAATTGCCGCCTGACCTAAGTTAGCAACGTCTTGGAGGTAATTGGTATAGAACTCAGGTGCCGATGTGACATCCTGAGCTGTTGATACTGTTGCCGGTAGGGGGGCTCCCTGAAATATATCAGCCACGGCGGGCTCCTTTCTTCTGTGCTGCGGCTAAGTAAGCCAGCGGTGATTTTGCAGGAGGAGGAATCTTATTCACGGGAGCCGAGCGCTTATGAGCACGGAGTTCCTCTCTAAATTTATCGAGAATCTTGGAGCCAGCCTTCGTCGAACCGTTGCCAAGCTGAGCCACAGTATCCGCATCAAAGACGTACTCACCATCTGCCAGCATCGCAGGGATGTCATCCGACTGCCCATCGCCGGGGCCTGTGACAGCCGATCCAGCACGGTAGTCTTTACGCCCTTGAACTAAGGGAGCGTTGTCAGCGTGGTGAACTTCGTTCAAACCACCATGCGCCATACCGCCCTGAGCCATGCCCTGTAGATATTGAAGGGGATCAACGTGCTGACCGTAAGTGTAATAAGCCGCACCACCATCAGCCATCTTCGTAGGCGAAGTTGTCGGAGTAGATAGAGCTGTCGGGGCTGGACGAGCCAATGGGTTTGTAAAAGATAAATTTGAAGTGGGTTTTGCAAAGTCAAACGAGAACATTGGCGATTGACTAGCTTTTAAACCGCCAACATTAATTGGGCTGCTAACCGACAGAGGAATCTCAGGAGCCGAAGCATACTGACGGTAAGGCGCAAATCTGACAGGGCTAACTTGAGTAGTCCTCGGAGGGATAACCCCTACCTTAGACATATCAACGCCTCGGTACGCATTAGCTGCTTGAGACTTTGCCTGCGCGTTCATTAGTTGCGTCATCAAGGCACCAATTAAAAGGCCGCGAGATGATGGGGCGGAGATAATCTTATCGATGCCTTGAGCTACTTGATTTACGCCGCCGTTTGCAAAATGGGGAACCATACCGCCCTCTTTCATTAAAGGAGTTGCCATACCACCGTGCGAGTAATAACTGCTACTGTCTGCATTAATAATGTTTCGTGTTGGCAATCTGTTATAACTACTAGTAGTATTGTCCGCTATAGGAACAGAAGAAGCGTCTACGTTATATCTTGAATAATCAGGACGAATTGCGCCAGTTGCAGCATCCACAATGTCGGTCACACCTTGAAGTACACCGCCACCGGCTGGGGTAGGCATCATGGAACCAACAACCGCACCCAGCAAAGCACCCGTCGTAGGATCAAATGTCGTGTCTTTAGGTATTGGAATTACCGGCTGAGGCTCTGTCGTTTTAGCCTGTCCAGAACCGGCTTGCGTCAAAGTATAGGGCTGGAAACCTAGCATCGCCGGAGTCTCGCCTATGGTCGTAGGACGCGCTTCTGGGAACGACAAGCCACGGAAGTCGCCCGTTGTGCCAACAACAGCAGGCACTACCGCTCCACCACCGGGTGTCGAACCTCCCGCAGTTGATCCGTCAGGCAACTTAACTAAACCTTCACCATAGACATTCTTAATTTTTTTGTCTGTTTGAATTCCTAGTTCAGTCAACAAATTATTCAAGACATCTTCTTCTGTCATGAATGTTTTTATTTTTTTGCCCGTAGTTGGGTCTATTGATAAGTTTGCTTCAGTAAACGGGTAGTCACCAAGAAATCTTCCTGAAGAATCAATAATTTTGCTGATGTCTACATTCGCACCAGCATCAATGAGTCTCTTGTAGTCATCTGTTCTAAGTTTTTCATTGATGCGCTCTAAAGTAAGAGCATCAACTTTTGATAAATCCAAGCCCCGTGTGCTGATGTAATTGGGGTCTCGTAGTTTTGCAGTGACCTCTTCCTGCAAAATTGTTGAAGGGTTTAGGTTTTGTCCCGTGTAATCTCTGGCTTCATCAACAATCATTTGACGAGCAACAGCCTCATCAATAGCACTTTGACGATTAGCATTCTCACCAATCTGTACGCCCATTCTGTCCAGAACTACAGTCGCTTTAGGATCAGCAAGAAGCGCGTACAAAGTTTGTGCTTCAGGCGTGTTTGTTCCAGTTGCGGCAGCAAAAGCACGAGAGTCGGCGACCGATTGTTTTATACGATCAGCATCTGCTTTTGTTAAAGCCCCAGAAGTTTCTGCTAAAGCAATCGCCTGATTGACACGATCACGCTGAAGAACATCATTGCCAGCGTAAACTTTAAATTGTCCATCATCCGTATAGCCAGAAAAAACTGGCTGTCGAGTTACTGGACTTACGTACTGAACTAGTTGACCGGCAGCAGTTTCTGAAACATTCGGGGTTTTAACATTTTGAGCAGCAGCAATTCTTTCTTGATCAAATAGATAAGGGTTATCTACCGCATACCTACCCCCGAAAGGAGTTGCATTTAATGCAGATGTAGTGATCTCCAAAAACCCCTTTGGGTTGTTAATTAACGCTTGTTTGTCAACACCTGAAGCGGCTTCTTTAATTTGATCAGCAATTTGTTTTGATGTTTTTAACTCTTTGTCTTCTTGCCCCATGTAAAACTGATAACCAGCTTCATCAGCATCTCGACCAAAAGCACTACGATAAGCAGATTCGATGTTGGCGGTATCGTAATTAAAACCTTCAGTAGAACGATCAAGCTCCTCCGCAATTCTTTGGGGAGTTGCGCCTTGTTCAAGTTTTTGAATGTAATGCGTAGCAGCAGCAGCTTCTGGAGGACGACCAAGTTGCTCCAAAAATAATTTATTAACCGTCGCTTCTGGAGAAGCAGCAAGTTCAGCGCGAAGTTGAGCTACGCTAATTTCTGGCTTGGAATAGTGAGCTAAGCCACCCTCATCTGGTGCGCGACCTAATATGTCGATATAGGCCTGTCGGACATCGCCGCCAGCCGCCATGTATGCTAATGGGCTCATGCCTCTGAATCGGTTCATACTAGGTTCCTCGTCATTCCAAGACCGCCCAAAACACGGGGGCGAACGGTTTGCCGCTCCAAAATTTCTAAAGGCGACATCATAGTGTTTGTTACGGGAAATAACTCAGCAGGGTTGCGATAAATCGGAGCCCGACCTTGTACTTGTTGCTGCCGCTGTTGCTGTTGTTGTTGTTGTTGCTGTTGCCCACCACTAACGATGTCAGAGAGATCAGACGCTTTCCCAACAACATCTTTTGCTTTGCTTACAAAACTAGATAATCCACCCGGCGGAGGCGTCACACCGGGGAACTGTAACCCCACCGAACCAGCGCCAATCTGTTGAGCGCCAGCCCCTACTTTGGCACCAATATTAGGCGCTAGACCCTGTCCTGCCGCTACTTTGATGTTACCAATACCACTCGCTTCTGGAATCGCAACTGAACCCGGCATCTTTAAGCCGCCACCTAATAACTCAGTACCACCAGCAGCCGTAGTGCCTCCCGACGTTGTAAAGCCGGGCATCGTTGGGGTCTTGAAAATAGTGCTTGGGATGTTTGTTCCCACATACGCAGGCGTTGCTGCCGCTGACGTAAAGCCTGCTGGGCCGATGCTCCCATAACCGCCACCAACAAACCCACCACCTACACTCGTTCCCGCTCCAGCACCTGCCCCCGCACTAGCCCCAGCAGTAGCCCCAGCACTACCCAGAAAACTAGATAGCGCCATCGAGCCAAGGTACAGACTACCGGCGAGTAATAAGAACTCGCCGAAACCCATCGGGGTCATGTCGTCTTTGTATTGAGCATACGTATTAGCAACATTACCCACCTTCTCAGAGGTGTACTGAGCAATGTCATCAGGATCAGCGCCAAGATCAACCGCACGCTTGGATAGGTCTTGATACTTCTGACCTAAGCCAGCTAACTTATCAGCGTTCTTGCCAGATTGAGTCCAGCCCGGATCCACGTTCTGCTCGACCCAGTTGTTGACATAAACACCGGCAGCAGCCTGCTTCACAAAGTCCGCAGGGTTCTGGGCGTAAGCGTCTACCGCAGCCTGTGGCCCCCACTTTTGCGCCATCTCACGGGCTTTTTCCTCATCCGAGAAAGCAGCCGTACCGGCTTGGCTATGCCACATCGCATAGACCGGGATCTCATAGCGCTCAGAGTCTGAATAGATCTCAAACTGATCCGCCTTTTCACCCCGCTGACCCATTGGCTTCACGACATACTCAGTCGGAGTCATCAGGTTCAAACCCTCAAGACCAGATCGATTGTCCTGCCACGGGTTTCTTAGCTGAGCCAAAGACGAAAAGTCATCAGGTAGCTCAATGCCCTTCTCAGCGGCGTAAGCACGCGCCTGCTCGTCAAACTGCCTATTGATGTACTCCTGAGCTTCAGGCGACCAGCCCACCTCTTCCAGCCGCTTTGGATCCATCGCGTAGTCATAATTGACATCAACGATCCTGTCGGCAAGGTTCTTTGGCTGGGCAATACCAGTGGTCTCAAAGTTCCGCTCAATCGGCTTTAAGTAGTTTCTGTAAGCCTCTTCGTCCGGCATCCGACCCAAGTAATTCTTAAAGACTCGGACGAGGTTAGCCTCAGGTATCTTTGATAGCTGCTTTCTAAAGTTTTCTGAATCAAAGTTAGAAAGATCAGGCCTAGAGCCGCCCATAGGGACGTTGGTGCTCTGGAAAAACTGCTCCGTCTGCATAGTTTTGGCAAGCTCATTCTCGCTTGGAGGCCTGCCCAAAACGCTCTGAAACTGCCGCGTGATGTGATCTTCCGGCGTCAGACTGCGATACTCGTCCGACTGCTTAACGGTATCAACAAGATTGAAACGATCAGTATCCTGACCAACGAGCGTCTCGTAGTCATTCTCGTCCGGGTTTCTGCCCAGATAGTTGTTGTAGACGTAAGTAACGTCGCCTCTAGATAGCGCCATTATTTCACCGGAGGATATGGAATCACGTTGATTGCATTCACCAATGCAGCCGCCCAGTCTTGCCAGTTGTCATACACGTAAGGGCCGGGTATCGCTTCATTTGAAAACACATCAATCGCCTTCAAACTAGCCGCCCAAGGCTTCCAATCCTGCTCACCATCAGGAATAGCCAATTGCTGCGTGGCATACGCTTCACACATAAGCGAAGCCCATGACTCCCAAGTGTGGTATCTCGGGTCGTAGACGAGTGCAATATCAGACATTAGAACGGCCTCACATCGCCGAAGTTGGCGCTAATTAAGACACGACCCATCTGGTAGTTACCGCCTTGTACGTTGCTGCCAAACTTTAAACGCCCTAGTCGGCGCTGCTCACGCATGTCAACTTTGCCTGTATTTGGCTGGAATACATACTGTTGGCTGTAAACGTCATCACTTTGAGCAAACGGTCTACCAACAACTTGCACATACATCTCGCCAGAAGCTACAAAGTCAGGCTCAACACGCTCAACATGTAGCCAGCGGTTCTCACCAACGCTACCACTTGGAATCTGTGGAGACTGTGCAGGGCCACCCGCTACCCAGCCTAAGTCCGATGTCTCAAAGTAGCTCTCAATCGCCAAGGTATTCTGACCATCAACCGCATCTGTACCGATCTCGTGCTGCCAGATCGTCGTCAGCCCCGGCATTGTCTGGAACTCAGCCAACTCAGTCTGTGTCGCTGTAGCGTTCGCAGATAGGGTGACTGTAATATTCCCCGGTGTCGCACTCGGTGCTATAGCAATCACATAAGCACCACTAGGAACACTTGCTGAATCGACTACTTGATTCAAAGCAATCTGGTTCGTGTTCGCCATCTCAATGTCAGCGTTCCCGTTCGTCGTGCTGATGTTCGACGAGAAGACAGTCTCAGAGGTCGTCAGGTTAGTTCCGGCATTCACTGGGAACCTAAAGACCTGCGAGAAGTAGCCAGCCGACCGCGAAGCACCCGGACTGAAGCCACCGTCGTACCAAGTGTTCTCACGGACGTTGTAGATGATGCAGTTATTGCACTCTTCCGAATCCCCATGCGGGTAGAACCACCAAATCTCGCCAAATCGAGGCACTTTGGTCGCCCAGACTTTTTGTCTTTGGGCGTAGTTCAGATTGTCAAAGAAATAGTTCTGGTTAATTGAGTTAGGAATTTCTTTGACTACCCCGTTATATAGGAGGAACCGATCAACCCCAATCCAATAATAAATGCCGTCGTATTCAATAACAGACTGAGAAGAAAGAATAGAACTTTGGTTAGAAATGGTGTCATAGCGCCAATAGGTAGATGGTGCCCAGTTCTGAGTACCAGACACACCCAAAGTCTGCGGCGCATAAGACACTCTGATGAGCGAATCTAACGACCAAAATAAGCCAGACGGGGAGTTAGAACCACCTCGAACTGGCAAGCCCTTTACGATCTTCGTAGAAGCTGCTGATACCTCATTAGACTCTGCGCTGTTCCAGTCGAACGGATCACCGGCTGCAGAGTTCTTAATCAATCCATTGTCACCATAGACAAACACGTAAGGGTGCAGAACCACCACACCCCCTGAGACCGATACCACGTTACCTGTAGGCGTTGGCCCGTTAATGTCTTTGAGCGGAGTGACAACCGATCCTAGTACAGAACCAGCCAAAACTGCCGAGTTCGCTGTGTTGTCGATCTGGGCGAGATTCAGCCCGGGATGTGCTAAAAGCAGGGTGTTCTGTGACCCAGCAGAGTCATACATCGCATCGAACTGCCAGAGGTTTAAGTTACTCGCGGTGAAGCCTGATTGAACTGTAGCTACAGGCACAGAGAAGCCTGAACCTGTACCACCAATAGCAGAAGCTGGCGCAGTCAGAGAGTCGCCAACAGAATAAGATGTGCCGCTTGTTGTAATTGTGACAGTCGTGACGACGTTACCAGCGACAACTATCGTTGCTTTAGCGCCAGTACCAGTACCGCCAGTAAGACTAACATTTGTATAAGTACCGTTAGTATATGTAGTACCACCCGTAACTGCCCCTAAAGTAAGAATGCTGCCGCCAAAAGTAAAAGGCGTAAGCCCCGCACCAATGCCGTTGTTATCGACCGAAAAAGTCTCAAGACCTGCTGAATAACCGCTGTAGATACGGTTAAAACCGTCTTCAGAGTTCACAAAGATACCACGAGACAAACCATGTACTTCGTTTGTCATCGATCGATAGCCACCGATCTTGCGTGGGCGACCGCGCTGAAAGCGCACCCAACGACCATCAACATACAAGTTTTTGTCGAAGAAGGTACCGTCGCGCTGAACGCCCGGAAAAGTATCTAAGGTGAAAACCTTTGCGGTCATACGAATGTCCCGCCAGAAATACCACTCGGTGCTGTAATACCGTTCGCACTGACTGTCAGCTCGTTCACGCCCAAAATAGCAATGTTGAACTCACCAGAAGTAGCTCGGTAGATACCTGTACTGACTTCGTTTGCAAAGTTCAGAGAAGGCGCGGCAACAGTGCCATCTGAGAGCGATACGTTAGTCAGACCTACCGAAACAGTAATTGCAGCGATGATGTTTACAGAGTCACAGATAACGATAGAACTCTCACCTTGAGCAATTGTGACATCGTTACCTAAGCCAGTTGAGATCGTTACATCATAGTTACTGACCCCACCAACAGCCTCGTTGATGATGTAGTAAACCTGAACCGTCGGAGGAACAATGATCGTCGCGTTCCCCGCCAAAGTTCCTGTGTACTTCTGGATGACGTTAGATGCTTCAGTAGTCGTGAGGGTAAACGTACCGCCTGCGGACACGTCTTTCGTCAACTGGGTAAAGTTGAACTGGGTAGATTTGCCCAAGCCAACCGTATAGAAAGCCGTTCCAGAACAGACGACAATCGCCGAATCAGATGGCTGCATGATGATGGAGGATGATCCATTGATCTGCGTTCCACCTTGAGCCGCTACCGTCAAGGCACCTGTTCCAGAGTTTCTCAGCATCACAAACCAGTTGTTGCCGAGGTTGCTAACGGTATCCAGAGTCAGCGTACCAGCACCACCCGTCCACACATACGTCTGTGCGCGGTAAGCTGCAGTTGCCGTAGCATCAGTGCTGAAGGTCGTGACAGGGTGCGACTGGTTAAGCGTCACTCCTGAAGCCAACAGGCCGTAACCAGCTAATGTTGCAGCATCAGCCGCTGAGGAACCAACACCAAAAGCTATCGTGCCCCAAGTGCCTGCCTCAGTGCTATTTGAGGTGATGTAAATGTACTTCGCCTCACCAGCGGCAATTGAGATGATCGTGCCAGCGTTGTCATACGTCTTAACGGTGAAGGTATTCGCCCCGACGTTTCGGATTAGGGCATCGTTACCTACCGAAGTCTGGTTCGCAGGCGGCATGTACAGCGACAGACCCGAAGTCGTCGCCGTCACGTTCATGATCCGGGCTGCGTAGTCATCCGTTGCATTACCGTTAATAGGCCACTGAAGCTGTGTATTAGCCGATAGGGTTACCGCACGGAAAGAAACATCCGTGGGCTGGATCACCGTTCCGGTGAAAGGACTGTTGTAGCTCATAGTTAGCTATCCAATGCAATGGCTTGACGATCACCCATCCGCTGGATGTCTTCGGCTTTCAGTACCTGCATGATCTTGTCGTACTGAGCCTGCCACATCGGTATGCGCTCATCGTTCTTCAAGAACGGCATAGCTTGTAACAGGGAGCCGTACAGCAGCGCCTGTGGGGCGTAGATGGTGAACCAGTTAGTTTGGTTGGACGAATCCAAAGGCTGGATGCGCTCGTAGTACAGCACCTCAAAGGCATAGTCATCGTCTGGGGTAGGGGCGATCAGCCAGTGGGTGTAGTCGTAATCAGCGTAGAACCTAGGTGGGTCGGTCTGGGTAGGATCAGGCCAATACTCCCGCAGGTACTCGTATTTACGCAGGAATACAGGCTGTCTGACACCACCGACGGTGACATTCATCGACACAGTCTTGTGCCAGCGGGCAGGCTTATCTACCACCGCTTGACCGGCTACATAATTAGATTGCATCGGGGTAAGGTTGCCGAGAAACTTGATCTCAGCAGCGATCACCTGCTCAGCAAGCATGATGAACGTAGGAATCTTTTCTAGCGTCGCCTGATCGGTACGCTCCAGATAGCTTGATATATCAGCAACCAAGCTATCGTATGTCATTACAGCGGCAGTCGTCATTACCACACCTTTTTCTTGATAGATTCAGGCTGCGGGACGAATTGTTTGCCTTGTTTAGTACCCTCTCTCTTGGCACGGGTCGTAGCACCGTACTCGGCAGGAGTTAATTTTTCTCGGGCTTGCTTCGGCAAATATCTTTCGCCAGTCGCCTCAGAACCTTGTGTGGACGGTTTGCCAGACTTTGTACCCCAGTCTTCTTTTGTCCACTTTGCAAGTGAATTATCTGCCTTTTTTGGGCCTTTGTAACCCCCTCCGGCACCTTTATATTTCTGAGTTGCTAATTGAGCCTTCCGAGCGCTCCACTGCCCCGGCGACCCACCCTTCCCAGAGGCTTTCACGGAGGCAACAATACGCTTCCATTTAGCCGGATCTGACTTAACGGCGCTGCTCATAGGACTCCCTTACTTGGTTGTATTGGGCGTAGCACTGCTTGAGGGCGATCCTGAGCTCGTCTCCTTCTCGACCGAGCCGGACAAGAAATTCGCTATCCTCTCGGTAAAGCTCTTTTCCGGTACAGGCACTTGATCCAGCACTGGAGGCACTGGGCACGGCACCGGAGGCGGGACGGGTTTGGCGGTCGCGCAGGCTGTTAGCCAAAGCGGTATTCCGAGCAAGCAAATCACGCGTTTCACGGGTCTTCTCCTGTCTTAGTTTGTCCGCACCCATCTGAAGCTGCTGCTGGCGCTCTACAGCCTCCTGAAGCAGTTTATTGTAGGCAGCGGCTGTCTCAGCCTTCTCTTTGTCCCAAGCCTGCTGTACAGCCTCCTGACCGCCCTCGTAGCCCTTGTAGTAGGAAAGCCCGCCAAAGATGCTGACAGCGGCTACACCTACCAAAACTAGATATGGATTCACTTGGGCTCCGAGAAGTACAGGGAAATTTCATCGTTCCGGCGTTTCACCAAACCCGGCAAGACTTTGCCGCCAGCCTTGGTGAACTTCAGGAACTCCTGCTTGACCCCCTCAAAGTCGCCACGGTTGTGCTTCTGCCGCAGGGTTGACCGTTGGAGAGTGCCTAGCCCAACATTGAATGCAAAGCTGACCAACGCCCCCAAGCGATTTTCGTTAAGATGGTCAGGGCAGTAACGAAGAACACCAGCGACAAAACGCTGTAAGTCTTTCGCAAGGATCGTATCCACTTCGTCTTTGCTGAATACACGGAAATCCTCCGGTTTTAAGGCAAACTTATCTCGTTGCTCAATTGGCATCTTGCCCTGCTCAGGGTAAAGCACATGCCCCACCCCGATAGTCCACAACTTAGCCGGACACTTATAGGGCTTGTATCTGACCCCCTCGTGGTGCTTGATCATTGCAATTGTGGCAACCGGCAGTTTCATTTGCCAGCCTTCGAGTTGCCACGGGAGCCAAACCACATAGCGATGATGGTGCCCAAGAGCGCCATCTCGTCAGCGTCAAACACGATCTCCATGATCTGTATCAGCTCGCCAATCGAGGTGACTTTGTCGCCGTGCAGGAATATCCACAGCATCGTCAGCAGGTTGATCAGGACTAGCTCAAACACGAAGATAAAGGTCACGAAAGGCCGGGTGGCAGCAGTCATGTCTTTCACCCACTGAGACGAGGATTCCAAGAGTTTCTCTTGGTTGCCGTAGATCATGCCCATCTGAGCCATATACTGCTGGTGATCCTGCTGATCGTTCTCGCGGACTTCTTCCGTCTTATCAGCCGGTGAATAGCCCTTGTCAGTCAGCGCTAATTGCTGACGCATCTGCATGTGCATGATGTCCAGCTCGTGCTTCTTGTCCGCACGGTCTTGCAGCATGTCAAAAAGTCTGGGGAACAGAGCGACGATGTAGCCGCCAAGTGTAGAGATTAAAGTCAGCATGATTTACCTTCCGTAGAGTCGTTCTTCCAAAATCTCTCTCCGCAATTCCTTCATCTTCTTAACTTCTTGCACAGCCGCCTGTGTTGCAAAATACATATCGTAGTACATAAATGCTAATACTGGCATAACAATAAAGAACGTCAACAACACAGCCAGCACTACGACGATTAGTGACCAAGGGACGTTCTCATCATCGTGCTTCTTGTCGTCAGCCACATTAGACCCACCGCCCATATAACTACGAACACTACTGCCGAAACCCATGCCGCTTTTGCCTTGATTTCCGCTATCCTTTTTCTTCGTCGCCATCTTGCCATCTGTATCAGTCTAAGTTCCTCGGCGTGGGCTGCTTCCTGCTCTTTGACAATGGTCTGCCACATCTCTTCGAACTTGCTCCAGAGTGACCCCAACTCAGGCGGCGCTCGGTACACCATCGTCTCGCGTATCTCAGTCAGCATCGCGTCCAACCTAGTCGTTATGATGATGCGCCGTAACGCCCGTCTACCAATACTTTCCTCGCCCTTGTAGACCTTGCTGCCTGCCACCTGCTCTGCCAGTAACGCCTTACTTAGCGCGTCGTAGCTGTCCATCAGCACACCCAACTGATCACCAATATTGGTGTAAACATCATTCGGATCAGCCTTGGCTATCTCCTGCACCCGCTGGACTTCTGCGTGGTACTGCTGCTTCTGCACTGGCGTCGGATCGACGATCTTGTTGTACTGCTCCTTCAGATCATCCAGCACTTCTTTTACTTCACCCGCTGCGCCTTTGATTTCTTTGTAAAGCTCACACCCCTTCTTTACCGCCGCGACTGCGGCGTTGGCGGCAGCAAGAAGGGTTAGCGGGTCAATTTTTTACTCCAAAAATTAATCTAATTTAAATATGCTTGTATTTGATGCTCATTAATTGAACTGACTCTGATTTACGCCAAAATTCCTTACCCGCATACTTCTCCCATACCGATTTTGGAAGAATGGACACGCGCTCTTGCCATTTCACTTCGCCGCGCACTGTGTGCAAACTCTTCATATTTAACGCACTGTCAAAAACTTCGTTTTCGTATTCGACGTTCATAAAATTATGATCAAAATACGGTTTGCCTATAAATTCATAAATCTTGCGGAGAGTTCCTTCTGGGTCTTTGCACAATCCCTCATACTCAACCAAAAAGATCATGTCAGGATTTAGCAGAAGCCCTTCTTCAAGAAAGTAGTACGGCTTAACAACTTGACCTTCTTTTTTAACATCCATCAACGCATCGCATCGGGTTGTCACCGTTTGACGTGCTTCATCATCTGTCAAAGTCGCCCCATACAGGCAGCTCTTTGCTGTAATCCTCTCAAATGAGTCTAATATCCACGGCAGATCACGAACACAACAAATAATCTTAGTCTGTGGATACAAAAGTTTTAACAAGGCGGTTTTTGATGTCCATGCGCGGCTTGTGTCAAACACCACAGGCTGAGCTACTTCTTTATAGTAAGCCTCAAATACATCTATCAAAATTTGTTTACGTCTTCTTTCATCTATTAAGTGATTGTTCTCACTGCATGTAATAACATTAATTGTTGCCGCGATTAAATTTTGGGTTGGTGAAGATATATCAGCGTAAAACTCTGGATTCTGCCGCAAGATGGCAGCTAACAGCGTCGATCCTGAGCGCGGCAAGCCAGATATAAAAAAAAATTCTTTCAATGAATCATCCTAAATTTAAATGATGAGGCTTTTGATTGAAATGATAAAAACCATAGTGGGAGCATTGCACCCAAGGAGCAACGTAAATTTTTATTCCTTCATTACGTACCCGCATACAAAAAGAAACATCTTCTCCAAAAAATTCATTGTCCATACGCGAATGACCAAAAAAGTCTAAAGTTTTTATACGCAATTCTGGTGTAATTACATCAACATACGAATCTACTGTTTTTGCAAGTTTTTCAAAAACCTCACGTTTAATTAGCATGAATCCAGTACCAACACTAATAACTTCAAGCAATTCTTTGTTGTTAATTTTTTCTTGTTTATTGAGAGGTAAAAAAACGTGCGTGGCGGTACTAGATTCTAGTTTTTCTACTGGCACACCATCTTTCACCGCTTGTTCTACATGATTCCAATTAATTTGTTTTAATGGATATGTACCAGCAACAACATCTTTATTTTGTTGAATTAAAGCAAACACATCTTCAGCCAAAAACCCTATATCTTGATCAATAAATATGAAATGAGTAAAATCTGTTTTTAAAAAATCAGCAACTAATCTATTTCTAGCTGTCCAGATGTATGGGTTATTTAGTGTTTGGCAAAAGTGAGAGTGAACACCTAATTTTCCAAGGTTGTACGCCAAGTTAAAAATTCCTTGAACATAGTTATAAGTAGCGCCGCCAAAAAAAGGCGTTGCTATAAACAACTTAACTTCATGTGGATGAATCATTGAGGCTTCCAACTAACAGACTCTTCATCCCATTCGTAACGCACGTTGCCACCGTTCATAATCGCATCAGCGGGTCTTGGTACTGGTGGCCCCCATGTCATAGTATCTATATAGCCAATCCATGATGGATACGGTCTACGCGCTTCTAATTCTGCAAGTCTAAGGGCGTTGTATTCATCTTCGGTCAATACTTGCAGAACGCCAGCAATCGTCGTGTCAGCATCGTCATCGCATGTTCCATAATATTTAGGAACGCGCAAGTAAGTGCCGTCGCTTGCAATTTCAACAGGCCATGTAGACTTGTCTTGCCAAATGATTTCTAGGCCTTTCACATTAGGCATAGATGGGCCTGTGCGCTGCGGCTCAACAGTGCAAGGTATTTTGGTCACAACATCTACTTCAGTTACGCAAATGTATTTCATAAAAACCTCTTAAACAGCTACACGTCGTGTGGCTCTAACTCGAACTCCCTGATTTTTCTCAAGTCCATACTGGTAACCACTAAAGAAATACGTTCTCCAAGCGTTTGCAATAGGATTTTGGGGAGTATATTGTGTGCTTGCCCAATAATAATTGGCTTGCCCACCAGATGAAGCAAAGGCCTCTGCGCCCGTACTTTGGAAAGCAGCAACCGAAGTTCGAGCAGGAGTGCCTGAAGTGTAACTTGACCCTCTGCTCGGAACAGCGTTCGTATTTGTTCCAGAGAGCGTGTTATTAGCTTGAGTGGTTGGCTTTAAGTTAAAATAACAAATTTCCAATTCATTTGTTGCAGGCATGTACCAATCGGTATATCCACCGATAGACAATCCCTCGCAAAACTGAGCAGCAGGATGGGCGGCATTATTCATGTTCGCACTATTAGTTGGGCCATCAATAAGAGAGGATGTTCCCGCAGTAGATGAGTTATTTGTTTTCCATCTCAGGTTTGTACCTTCACCACTAGCCTTAGGTGCAATTATTAAATAAAAATTTGCGACTCCAGTACCTGCTGTGGAAATTTGACCAGCATAATATCCACCCCCTGTTGCTGTGCCAATAGAAGGAACTGGCACAGATGCCGTATTTGCTGAATTTGCACTAGCACTTCCAGCACTATTTGTGGCTGTTACAACACAGCGAATCGTAGAGCCTGAATTTAAAATATCAACTAGATATGTACTTGATGTTGCCCCGCTAATATTTGTTGTTCCTTTTTGCCACTGATACGTATAAGTGGGAGTGGGAGTTCCTGTCCATGTTCCTGTTGAGCAAGACAGTGTATTTCCTACGGTTGCGGTTCCCGTAATAGCAGGAGCTACGGTATTAACAGGCGCAATACCCCCTTGTGAAGCCCCGATAAGCATTGCCATAATTCCACTCATGTCACGTTTCCTGAAACTACGCAAACAGTGCTGCTAATGAAAAGCACCGTAGCAACGCCTCTTGTCGCCAAAGTCATTGTGGCTTTGTCGCTGTCGGTGCCAGCTATGTAAGCAGTCGTAATCGAACAAGTGATCGTAATATTGCCGGTGGTGTTGTTGAATAAGCTGATTACATCACCTTCAGCAAACGTAGCGTCTGGAATCGTAATCGAGCCACCTGAGCCAATCTGAACATACTTACCAACATCAGCGGTTGCAAGTATGTAAGACCCAGTTTTTGTGCCAACAGCAGGTATGTTCAAATATCCAAGTGTGTAGTTGGCTCCACCGTCAGGCAAAGTGACTGTGCGACTTGCGCTCAATGTCGCTGGAGTCAAAGTTACTGCATAAGACGATGTGCCGCCTGCGCGACCTGCAACAACAATCGCATCTTGTGTCGAGGCCGCTTCCGAGCGAATCGCATTAGCTGCTCTAAACGTCTGCGCTGCGGTAAAAGTCTGCGCCGTTCCAATCGTTGCTACCGTATCCGTGACGTTTGGAAGGCTCAACGTAGTGCTAGATGACAGCGTGGTCGGCTGCAAAGTAATCCGGTACGAAGAGCTGCCCCCAGCTCGACCTGCCAGAATCAATCCGTCTTGCGTCGATGTACCAGTGCCAATCGTCTGACCTGTTCCGTTGTAAAAGGTGTTTGCGCCTGTGAAAGCGTTATTACCAGCTAACGTCACATCGCCAGAAGCGCCCGCAGCAGAAGCCAACAAAGTCACCACACCAGACGAGTTCTCGCAGTACAGCTTCATGTCTGCGATGTTCAGCCCCAACTCTCCGGGAGCTAAATTCCCAGCAGTAGGAACAGCCGCGCCCGTCGTGCTGTGATAGATGACAATCGGCGTATATCCGGCTTGTGCCATTTCTTACTCCTTAGAACGTCCCACCGGATATTCCGGCAGTAATCGCATTAGTTGATGGATTGTAGGTAATACCAGCGTCTACTCCAAGTGCCTGATTGCTTGAGGTTGATGCCGCCACAAACGGAATGAAGAAGTCTGCATTCGTCGTCGTGGACGTTGTGCCGACGTTTGTAGCGTTGGTCGCCGTAGTCGCAGAACCCACAGACAGGGTGCTCTGAGCCACGTATTCAGGCGCTGCAGCCCCTGCCACTAAAACATAACCGGTCGCACCTAACGCCAACTTTGAAATTGTCGCAGTGCCGCTGGCGTAGATGATGTCACCGGCAGTGTAGCTAGTCAGACCCGTACCGCCGTATGCTGGGGTAATCGCGTTCGCGTTCCAAGTGCCTGCGGTCAGCGTTCCAACGCCGGTGATCCCAGTGTATGAGCCGCTGATACGTGCCGAATCAACCGTCCCAGAGGTAATCTGGCTTGCCGCTATCGCAATCGATACGTCCGTTGCGCTGGTGATCTGACCCTGAGCGTTGATCGCCAGCGTAACGGCGGTTGCCGCACCGCCATAACTGCCCGATGTCACCCCAGTGTTGGCAATATTGAATGTATAAGCTGGAGACTCAGAAAGCCCTGTTCCCGCTGTATAAGTCAGCGGTGCGCCAAACTGCGTAAAGGTAATACCAGTCGTGCCAATAGTGATCGGCAGCGGTGTCTGCTGCACCCACGAAGTATTGGCGTTCGCAGTACCCGAAGTAATCAGGAAGAAGTCGCCCTGATCGATCTGATCAACGCCCGTGCCTGTTGTATCAAAGTCAGTCGCACGAATCAGGATGTAAGGCCCGCCAGCGCTTCCCGCTGCAGACAGCGTATAAACGCCGTTGTGAGCCGAGTTCGACTCATTCTTGACCAGAATCCGGGTGCCATCGTCAGCAGGCGAGGTAAACGTATAACCATCAACCGTCAGCGCTCCGTTGACATTTCCTGTCAATGTCGCACCTACCCCAGATACCCCGTTGTTGTACGTATTCGCAGCTAAAGCCGCAGTTGTCGCGTACTTACAGGCTTGGTGGAAGTTGATACCTGAGGCAATCGAATCAGCGTAAGTCTTGTTGACGATGTCGTTGCCACTACTCGGAGGCGTGGTAATCGTCCCAGTTGTCATCGCAACCGAGGTAAACGTGCCCGCAGCCGGTGTTGTGCCACCTATCGTCGTGCCGTCAATCGCACCACCAGTAATCGCCACAGATGAAGCGGCTTGCGTAGACATCGTCCCCAAACCGGTAATATCGGTGTTTGGGATACTTGCTACAGCCGTGAATGCACTCGATCCGTTACCTTTTACGTAACCAGTTAAAGAAGTTGCGCCTGTACCGCCGTTGGCAACTATTAAGGTGCCGCCTAGCGTCAGAGTTCCCGAAGATGTAATCGGGCCACCAGTGACCGTTAGACCAGTCGTGCCACCCGATCCATCAACCGAAGTAACCGTACCCGCACCGGCAATCGCACCCCAAACAAACCCCGAGCCATCCCACTTCAGGAACGTATCGGCAGCCGTAGGCGCTACGGTGAAGCTCGTTGAATTCGGGCCGAGCTGATACAGAATCTGGTTTGCGGCACCGCCAATGACGTTCTCTGAGCCTGTAATCGTGACATTAGTCGCAGAGGTAATCCGGCCTTTGCTATCAACCGCAAACTGTCCTACCTGCGTGCCAGAGCCATAAGTTCCAGCGGCTACACCCGAAGCATCCAAAGAAATCGTCGGGTTGCCTAACAGGCCATCACCATCAGTAACGACGATCTCACCTGCCGTGCCAGTAATCTGCACCGCCCCCACAGAGGAGCTGTTTTGCAGGGTTAGGATGCCAGACCCACTGAGGCCATTTATAGAGCCTACAGGGCCATTTAGAGCGATGACTGGGTTACCAGCCACTCCGTCGCCATTCGTGACTGTAACGCCTGTAGAAGAGCCTGTGAGCGTCCTTCCGACAACAGTGCTGCCGCTCGTCTTGGCAATCATCCCGTTGACGGATGTTTCAAGGCTTCCAGAGGCACCGTTTAGGATAATCGAGATCGAACCTAGAGCGCCGGTGTCCGTTAAGCCTACGCCCGTACCACCCTGCAACCTGCGCGAGTTCGGCAGCGTTGACTCAGTGTTAACAGTGATGAACGTCTGCTGCTGGGTTGGGGAATTGGCAATTGCCGCAACCGTCGTCTGAACCGTCTGCCCGTTCTGGCTGATCGGAACCGACTCAGTGCCGGTAAGTGATTGCGCCGCCGGAAGCTGGCTTATCGTGACTTGTGCCATTATGGTGCCGTGCTAATAACATCCAGATTCCCGTTGTTCTCGGGATCATCTGTGTTTTGGTTAGTCGATAGTACAAACCCAGTTGTCGTCACAATATCATTCGGATCTACCGCCACGCTAACATCAGGGCGCGGGAACCGAATCGTGATCCGCTCAGTCTTTCTTGCCGGTAACCGATACGGGTCAAATTCATCTTTACAGTTGTGACTACAAACCATCAGCCCCGGAAAGTTCGGGTCTTTCTGTAAATCTGCGTGAGGACGCTTCATACGACACCTGTCGCATACTGCAATCGCAATATCCGAATAACCAAGGGTATCGAGAAATACTGGCATCCTTACCTCGTATACACAGCCGTGTTAGGCGCAAGATACACAGGCGACTTGTCGCGCTCTTCAGACTCAGCCAGCATCAGATACTTCTCTGCTTGCATCTCTAAATACTGAATCCGAGCCATATCAATGCCCGGCAGCTCCATCGACATCTGATGCGCCAACATGTTCTGTATTGCCAAATACCAACGATCAGGAATCTCTAGTTGCCCATCTAAAGCACCTACGTCCATAATCTGCCGCGAGTAAAAAACAACGATCTGCACGAACGGATCGCTTGGCACAGGCCATAGGTTGATCTGCGGTCGTGGAATTGTCCGGTTGAACCAGAATTGATACGGCTGGTTCGCAGTGAAGTTTTTGTTCGGCAAAGACACGTAGTCATCCCGGTTCAGACGCGCCATCGGGACTTCTCGGCTGTTATTGCCTACGTAAAACTCGCGCACCTGTAGCGTATTGCCGCCAGTCTCGCGCATCCGGTAATACTGCTTACTCGCACCCGGATCAATCTGATACCAAAGCCACTCGTTATCGACCCAAGTCTCTACTCCGGTGTCTTCGAGTAACGTCCACGTTGAGCCATCGGTTGAGGTCTCAAAAAGGATGTGAAAGTTTCCTGATACGCCCGGAAGAATACCAATAGAACCAGCATAGATAGGGTTATTAGTGCCATAGTTTACCGAGATGTTGCCGTTAGGCGATGTTTGAACACAAACAGTGTTGATGTCGCTGTCAAACGCATTATTTGCATTGCCAGAAGACGCCGAATAACCGCCCGAAGGCCGATTCATCGTGCGGTAGTTGGCATTGAGAACGTCAATACCGCCCAAAGGCAGCTCATAAATGAACTGATCAGCCTTTAGACCAATAACTTCCTGCCCAATTGCCCAATAATTGATGCCAATATTGGCTAGATTGGACAAAAGATAGAAAAGAGACTGCTTGGAAGCGTAAATTTGCTCAGAAGTCAGCTCTTCAGCCAACTTTCCTGAGCGTCGAGCGCCGTGATCGATCAAATCCTGCACTGAAATGACCGTTTGACCGACTGTTCCAGAGTAAGCCATCTATTTCCCTCACCATCCCGGACAATTCCAACGCTTCATCGAGGCTCTAGCCCTAGAACCCTTCTCACTTTTCTCAGCCACAGGCCCCATACGCGCACAAAAGGAGTCTCTGCGCTTACCGCCCTCCGGTTGCGGAGCCTTCAAGTCACTACCCGTCTCACGGTTGTACTTCGCCCGACCCTTCGCTGTCAATCCAGCACCCTGATCCGCAGGCAGTTTTTCGCCCCTGCCTATAGCCAGACTCACACCACCCTCTTTCATCGTCTCTGGGAGCTTTTTATAGGCCTTCTTGCCGACGTTTGACTGAGTGTACTCTTTGGCGACATCCTCTGATATGCCAACTTTCTTAGCAATCTTAGGGTTGTATTCAACCGCCTTCATCAGACGGAACTGAGCTTTAGACTTAGCGGGCATTACGGCCCCTCTTTCACCAAAAGAATGATGAACATCGACGAAACGGAATTGTTGTTTGCACTAGCAATCGCAGTTGCTTCAACCGTTGTCTTCTCTGGGATTGCAAGCGGGTACTCAAACACATAGTTTGCAACACCGTTGTTGATCGTGGTAAGCGCTGCAGTCATGCGAATGTTGTTCGTACCACGAGTCAGTAAACGACCTTGGACTTGAGTTGACCCGCTAGGCTGACCAGCCGAAAACAGACCCTGAGACACATACCCCGTATATCCTGCTGGGATGGTGTAACTACCTGTGGTCGTGTTGTTGTAATCTAACTTAATGATGTCGTATACGGTTGCAGGAACGCCAGCAGTCACAGTACCTGTACCGATGTAAATGTCACCAGCGGCACTGTTTCCAGAACCTGCGGTCGCCACATAGGCGTAGTTCACACGAAGAAGTGACGCAGTCATCGTGACCGCCGTCTGACCAGTCAAGGTCACAGTCTCTGTGACTTCGTTGTAGTTAGCATCAAGACCCTGCACAACGACGGTACGGGCTCCTGTGCCATTGCCTGTGTCGTTCGCGCTCGTCGAACTAACAGTCATCTGCAAAGCAGCCGCAGGAAAAGTAATTAAACTAGCTAGAGGCCAAACCGAGACTTGAGTTTGGTCAACATCACCGTTGAACCCAAAGACAGTGACGTTTCTGTGCCCCTGAATTTGACCGCGAGAGACTTGCAACTCGAACGGTTCATATGCGCCTTGACGCGAAATGGATGAAATTACGGTTGCCATGCGGCTCTCCAAAATAAATTAAAAGTGGGAGCCGAAGCCCCCACCTTATTTAACACGCACCGCCGTAGCGCTTTTTCGTCGGTGTTACTGTCCGACTTACTTCGCGCTCAGTAGTTGTTACCGAGCCAGAACCCTGCAAACCCTTCTTCAGCTCTTCGTATCCCTTCCGTAACCGATCTGGAAGAGACCTCAGTGCATCCACTGGGTTTTTCAAAGCATTCAACATAGCCTCGCGGTCAGCCTCATTTTCAGCTTTTTGATCCGCATAGAATCTGTCGTAAGCCTTCGCTTGCTCTTTGTCAGACATGCCACCTTCTGCGTACTTTCGTACTTTGCCACCCTTTTTATAGGTGCCAGAAAGTTGGTTGATGCTGACAGGGGTGGGCGGCTTTTTGTAACCCTGAGGCATCTTTTCAGCCTTTCCAGAGTCGTTTACCGATCCACCCCTAGCAAACTTTTTTAGGGCACCGCCCTTCTTAAAGCCGCCACCGTTACCTTTACGAACACTACCAGTGACCGTGTTAGTTACGCCGGGATGGGAACTGCTGACGTTACCCTCAACGCCACCACCCTTGGCATACTTATGAGCCTTGCCACCGTGCTTGTAGCCACCACCGTTGCCCATCTTCACATCGCCAGTTTCAGCCGGTGAGTGATCAGGCGTAGCAGTGTGCATCAAGGTTTCAACGTACTTTCCAGCACCCTTCTTCGATGCGCTCACAGGGATGACGCTGCCGCCATTCTTAAAGCCACCTTGATCCATCGGAACACCGCCGGTCTTCAGACCTTTGTGTGCTTTGGAAGCAGGCATATCGGCGTGCTTTTTCAACGCCTCAGGCATACCGCCATCTTTCATCGGACGGCGCATTTTCATCGCCTTACGACGCGAAGCCATCGTAGGAGCAGCAGGAGCCGCACCACCAACAGGCCCCGGAGGCAGGCCAGCGCGAGAGAGAACGCCTGACATACCGCCGTCAGCCATCTTCTTGCTGCCTGTGCCGTGATCTTTAGCCTTCATCTTAGGCATAGCTACATGCCCACCCTTTTTGAGCTTTAGCTCAATGCTAGGCTCGGTGGTCATCATTTTGACCATTGGTTTGAACTGGCCCATAGTGTGGCTCCTCAAACTTTCTGAGCATACACAACGGT
>Ga0315909_10000584_pt1 | contig 49456 bp, 48 predicted proteins | sample LakEriMetagenome_11_FD_203527 | JGI IMG/M metagenome (GOLD analysis project Ga0315909, IMG submission 203527) | Freshwater fungal communities from buoy surface, Lake Erie, Ohio, United States - Buoy 2 MA125 | ecosystem: Environmental > Aquatic > Freshwater > Lake | place: USA: Lake Erie, Ohio... | reverse complement strand
TTTGATTTTTTTAATATTTTTTCTAATTTAGTTAGTTTAAAGGGATTTATAGTTTTAGGAATAAAGTTTTTAACTACTCCGCTTACAGATCTATTATTATAAAGTATGAAGCCAAGTTCTTCTAAAGTCCAATTCATCGAAATTTAATATGTTATTATTTTGATTTGTTTTAAAAAAAGTATATATTTGTAAAAATTATCTACATATGATTAAGATTGGGTTATCTGGTAATCGTTATTCTGGCAAAAATAGAATTGCAACACTTTTCAAGCAGATAGGTATTCCTGTGTTTGAAGCAGATGTTATTCTTAAATTTATTTTAAGTCACAACTATGAACTTCAAGCCGAAGTTTCAGATAGAGTTGGTCGTGTATATTTTAGTGACGGAAAACTTAACGAAGAAAAAATAAAAACAGATGGTAAATTATCAAAAATACTAGATGTTGTCGAACCGGAACTTTATCGAGCCTGGGAAAAGTTTTTAGAAAAAAATAAAAAATCCATTTATTGCATATTTCACTCTTCTATTCTTTTTGAAAGAGAATGGAATAAAGGTATGGATTCTTCTATATCTGTTTTTGCGCCTTATTCTGATAGGGTAGAAAGATGTAAATACTTAACAAATAAATCAGTCTCTTCTATTTACTCTTTATCAAAGTTAGAAATGGACGAATTGGAAAAGAATAAACTAGCGACTTATGTCATTCACAATTATAATAATGATAGTCCTTATTATGGAGACGCCTTAACACAAGTTAATGTCATAGATAAAATAATAATTGATAATTATCTTAAAGATAAAATGACAACAAAAGAATTTGCTCTATGAGAAAAATAAGATTTAAATTACTTTCTCGATGTGATAACAAACTTGCAGTTGTCAAGTTAATTAAGGACTGCACTGGATTAGGACTCAAAGATTCTAAGAATATCGCAGATGAAATGTTTAACAATGTTGGTTTAGTTAGAGAAATTGATTTAGTAGAGCCATATATTAAAGATGGTCAAGTTTTTAACTCGTATGATGAATTTGTTTCAAAGATTCACAATTTTGGGAATTTTCATGTATCGGGTGGTCTTTCTTGGGAAAGAAATATTAAAATGTTATCTTTAGGTATTGGTGAATTAGAAGATTATTCTAACTTTGTATCTGAGTGGATGACACTAAATAATATAGAAGAAAACAAAATGTTATTAGAAGTTCTTTTTAATAAGTTAAAAAAAGAAGATTTAGTTGAATTAGTAAATAAAATTAAAATATAAATTATGGCAAACGCATGGATACATTCAAAATCTTCAGCTAGAAAATTCGGTGGTGAGCCAGAAGATTATTTAAATATACATATAAAAATGGATTGTTCTAAAGCTTATATTTCTGATAACAGACATAGATGCTTGACTCACCACTCATTTTGGATACATGAAGTTATGATACCAATTTTTGGATATGTTATTAAAAATTCAGCAGGAAAAGAAGTTTCTGTCAAAGACATTTGTGAGGGTCACCTACTCGAAGATTTTGGTATGAAGTTCATACCTACCGCGCAGGACTACATTGAGAATATGGAATTCAAAGATTGGATGCAAAATGGTATAAAAGGGCATCCTAGTTCATTCGAGAAAATATCACAAAAAGGAAATATAAAAGTAAATTTAGATTAAGATGAAAGATATAATTTATTCACCAATAGTATCACTGATATTACATATTTTAATGTTCTACTTCTGTTGGACTTACTGGTCGCTTCCCATAGTTATAATTTGGGCCATTTTCATCGTAGTTTATAGTGAAAAAAGATATAATTGGAAAACATTTAAAAAACAACAAAATTATGATAGTAATTTCAAAAGTAGCAAATAAAAAACTTCTTAAAGGTCATCGATATGAAGTTCAAAACCTCTGGAACGCAGGAAACAATCAAAGATGGGTTGAGGGAAAACTACAATTAGTTGGATTTGGTAGATACTCAGTTGATAGTTTTACTGATAGTAGTGGAAACCCCATTGCTAAAGTAAACTATACATCTACTCAACCACAAGTTGAAAGATTTATCAAATTTGAGGATTGTAAAGAAGGTGAGATTTTAGTTTGTAACTCAGATCATTATAAAACTTTAGCCAAAGGTTCAATGTATAAAATTGAAAAGTTAGAAAAAACGGAATCTGAAAAAAATGGATGGGGTGGTAGATCTTGGACACACACTGAGACTAAAATTAAATTTGAGGGAATTAAAAGAAAACTTAAGTTTAATGGTTGGGCTTTCCGAAAACTAACAACAGAAGAGTCAAGAAATATCTCTTTAGGTTCTATTCTTACTGGAGAAGAACCACTAATTGTTAAAACAACTGATATTAGAAAAATTGACATTGTCGTAAATAAAGAAAAAGCACTTATGGAAGTTATCTCAAAGACACTTCTTGATGAAAACAGACATCATCTTTCAATTATTGATTGGACTTGTCAAAAAACAGGAGAAAAGTTTAGAATTAAACCAGAAGATTTTAAAGATTTATTAGATATGAAATTATCAGATATACTTGCAAAAATTGAAAACAAATAAATTATGTCATATAAAGAAAAATTAGAATTAGTTAGACAGAAAAATTCAGATATCAGTAAACTCAAAAAAGAGCTTTTAGATATATCTACTGATATTTTTGATGATTTTAGAAATTACATTTTTGATAAATATTCTAAACTAGAATCTTTTGGTTGGTCACAATATACTCCGTATTTTAATGATGGGGACTCGACAATTTTCTCAGCAAATACAGATTACATAAAAATTAATGATGAATGGGTTGATGATTGTAATTGGTCAAGTGAGGTTAATATTATTAATTGGGGAACTTGGAACTCAGAAACAAGATCATATGTAGGTAGAGTAGATGAACCAAACCCTGACTATGATGTGGAGTTATCCAAAGCCTGTTCTGAAATTATAGATTTTTTGAATAATTTTGATAATGATTTTTATCTTGATAAATTTGGAGACCACGCTGAGGTTACAGTAGCAAAGTCGAGTGTTGATATCTCTGATTATGACCATGATTAATTTAAAAAACCCTGATAATTGTCAGAGGTTTTGTTTCAACTTCTAAAAGTTATAAATAATGTATAATAAAATATATGATTTCTGTAAAGTTAGAAATGAAGGAAATATCTTTCAGAATTCCGACGTGCCTTCCCCACGAGTTCAATTTCTAATCGATTTGATTCATTCGGAGGATATTGAATATCAGTTAGATAAATATGAAACTTCTGGTACTTGGGGTTATAACATCATAATGAAAGGTTCTTCAGACCGAATGGTTGTTGCTCATCATGATATTGTTAATCCAAATATTGACAATGCCAATGATAATTCCGCATCTTGTATAAATGCTATTATGATAAAGAAACTAATGCCCCATATAAATGTTGTTTTAGTTGATGGTGAAGAATGTGGTGGAATCGGAAGTCAAAGACTCTCAAATCAAATTTTAGATAATGAATTTGGTAATATTGACTGGGTTCTTAATTTAGAATTGACCGGTCGAGGAGGAAAACACTTTTTTATTGGAAACTATCCCGGAAAACTTCACGAACATATTAAATCTATTTTTAATTGCCCCGTGGTCAATACACCTTATAATGATTCTGTTACTTTACGCAGGAATGGAATAGATTCTTGTGTTATTAATCCATTACCTCCTCTAAAAGAGGGTATATCAGATGTTAAGTGGAATTCTGAAACTTATTTAGATTATTCAATGCTTTGGAATTGTCACTCAAAAAGTGATACTATTGACACTATTTGTCCAAATGATATGAAAGAATTTGTCGAAAAAATTATATTAAAGATTTTAGATTAAATCATTTCCCAGATTTCAGTCTCTAAGTCTTTTTCATAAACCGCAATGTCAGTGTTAGCTAGCTCTACTAAATTGTTCATTTTAGATTCAAGTATTGACCAGTCGTTATGATTAATAAAATCATTATAATCATCATCATGTCTTAAGTCATCAAAGGGGAAAACAACTTTGCCTTCTGAGTTAAGGAACATTAATTTACACATTTCAATAAATTTTGATTTTATGTCTAATTCTGAATTTATCATATACAAATATAGTTATTTTTTTTAAATATCAATAAATCTTACGATGTTATTTCCTTTTCTACCAGGTAGAATTGTAACAATGTTTATAAAATATGAGTCATTCATATTTTTATTAAGATCGAATCCTATTATTATAGATATATTATATTCTTTTAAATAAATTGAGTATTTTCCTGTTTTAAATAACTCTTTTCCTAACTTATATGGAAAAACTTCAGTTAATTTATTTTGTAAATATTCAATAAAGTGTTCAATACTTGCAAAACTTGTTCTTTCTTTAATCTTTTTTACAAGATCATGTGTCGCGGTATCATACCATTTTAATTTTAAAATAGATTGATTTTTTAGAATTATTGAAGTGGGTAATTTAGAGTTTAAATCAAATTCCAATTCTTTTACTTTCTGTAGTTCTTTTGCTAATTCGGAATCACCTTTGATATTCAAAATATCTGCTAATCTTGCTTCACAAAATAAATTAAAATTAAGAATTCTCATTACCTATATATAAAAAAACCTCAGAAAAAAATCTGAGGTTTTTTTTGGATAAAAGACTTCCTTAGGCTAGAGTAAGGAAGATTTTTCGCGAAGCTCTATCTACAGAAAGAACTTTCACTTTGATTTCTTGTTCTGATTGAAACTTTGATTTCAATTTCTCCATTTCTGAAGTATGTATAAGACCAACCGTCTCATCATCTAAATTAACTAAAGTTCCAAATTGTTTAACTTCTTTAACAACACCATTTAATGTTTGACCATTTTTGATATTATCCCAAAGTGTTTCTCTAAGAATTTGTGTAAGAATAATTTTTTCTCTTACAATTTCTTTTATATAGAACTCAATTTCAAAACCAGGCTTAATTTCAGAAAGTCTGTCTTGCCAATCAGGATTAACATTTGCTTTATGTATCATTCCTGTTAAACATTCATTGAACTCAACAAATACTCCAAAAGGTGTTGTTCCTGTTACGTGACCTTTATAAGAGATGTCATAATTAAGTTCCTTAATAGCTTGTGGAATTAAAGTTTGAAGGTATTTTCTTCTAGAAACTATATACGTTCCTTCTTGTTCAGCATAAGATTCAATCATTACTTCAAAAGTCTGACCAACGATAGAATTCACATCATACAATTTGTTGATACCAGCTAGTGTATTTGGCATAAATCCAGGAAGTGTAACACCACCATTTCTAATCTCCACATCATATCCAGCAGGATTTAAAGATTTAATGTAGGCTGTAACTGATTCCCCTTCTTTTAAGGATTTAAGGCTCTCATGTGCTAAGTTTTCATAGAGTGTTGAAATAGACCCTTTGATAAAGAAATCATCGTGATTTACATCAATTATGAGAACATCTACAATATCTCCAATAGTAGAATTTCTAAGATACTTTGACTCAGAAACTCTATCATCTACTCTAACATCATCTTTGTAACCAGTTACAGAAAAAACATAGTGTGATGTTGTTTTACCGGAGTATTCGGCTTTTACTACCTGTCCAGTAACTGGCATCTCGACGAAGGTTTTTTCGTAAAGTTTTGAAAGTTCAATCTCTTTCTCTGTTCTCTTTTTTTTCTTGAATGAATCTTCTTCAAACAAAAAAGCTAATTCTGGGTTTCCAATTGTGTTTATCATATTTTTAATTTTTGTATAAGTTTTTATCCTAAAATTTATAAAAGTTTTAATTGTTTTTTCTTTTTATTCTAATTTTTAACATATAGTCTCTCAACTGAGCAGCTTCTTCAAATTTTTCTTGAATAATTAAGTCATTTAGTTTTTTATTAAGCTCTTCTGTAATTTCTTTAGTTGATTTTACTTTACTCATTTTACTAACTTCTTCTAATAAAGAGTTATAAAAATCTTCCATTTGAGAGATGTTAGAAAAGTATTGAGACTCAAAATCTGAATTTTGTAACTGATTTAATCTATCACTTTTTCTTAATTTGTCTAAAAATTCTTGACTAAATGCTTGATTATCAATAAGATATTTTGCTAAATGGTAAGGTCTATTTTTAAATAACTTTAGAAGAGTTATAAGATTTTTATTATCATTTCTACTCATACTAATTATAAGTATGAATTTCACTTTGTTTAAAGTTTTTCGTAGTTAATGTTAAAAAAGTAGTCCATGTTATATAAGTTGGCTGGTTTATCTTGATTAAAAATTATTCTAATGGATTTTTTATCAATTGCAGTTTCGGTTTGAAATTTACTGAATTTATTTTCAGGAGTTTCTATAACTGGATTCCAGCTATTTTTATATTGGAGAATATTTTGTTTTCTCAAATCTTTATAAGAAATATACAAATCAATACTTGTAATTTTATATCTATCTTTGACATTAAAATCTATATAATTTTTAATTGCGATATTAACATCGCTATAGATGGTCATCTCATTCTTAATTAATTCAAAAGTTCTATATTTTTTTAATGTTGCGAATATAAATTCTCTAAATATTTTATCCAAGTCTATTGTTAATATCCATTTTGCATTTTTTTCTAACTGAAACTGTGGCTGACTCTCATCTAATTCAAGAGTGTGATTTTCTTTTTTATTGGTTGAGTCGGAATAGACGTAAGATGTTAAAGATGATTCAACTGAATAGTCAAGTTGTTCTCCTTTTAAATTCTGATAATAGATGATGTCTTGTTTCCCTACTGTAAAAGAATCTTCTATTTCGAGCATTTTTGAGCCAAAGAAATTACTTTCTTCAACCATGTTTAAAGTTCCATAAACTCTGTAATAATCATACTCTGGTGAAATGTAAGTTCTTTTCATTATAAATTGTAATTTTTATTTACCAAAATGTATTCAGCTGGTTGTCCAAAATTACCCAATACTGTTGAGTTTATTACCGGGTCAGTGATAATTATTTCAGGAATAATATTTGTTTGACTACTTTCATAATAGTATTGAAAATCAAATGTAGAACAAAATATAAAGAAATCTCTCCAAGTATATCCAAATTCATCTAACATAGGATAAATTGACTTAATATCTTTCTGATCTCTAAGTTTTAGATTACTTCCGTTTCTATTTACTTTTCTTATTTTTCTTTCTTTTATTAATCCAAAATCTGTTAAATCAGGATCAAATTTACCATTATCTGAATTATCATCTAGTCCTTTATAAAAAAGTTGTATATCATAAAATGTCGGCATATAATATCCTGAGTGTCTCCAAATTTGATTTTTTGTAAAGTTCTGATTTCCTGAGAAGTTCTCAAAAACTTTTGGTTCAAATTTATTTTCCGATATTTCAGATCCAACTGATATCTCATTATACCAATTGAGTTTTGATAAATCATTTATATAACTCTCTGTGAGTTTATTGACAACTGTCAATTTTGAAGGCTTTTCAATTCCAACTTTTTTCAGTGATTCAATCTTAATGTTAAATTCATCTGGATTTTCAACTTTTATTAGACAACCTAAACTTTTTAGATTATTTTGATAGTTATGTTTTGTGATTTTTCCATTTTCATCAATTACTACATATGTAACATAGTCCGTGAATCCATATTTACTTGTTACATCATTTATAGCATTTGATAAATTGACAGCAGTTAGTTTTTTATACCTTTCATTGTATAAACTATCTCTGTCAAATCCTTTAATATTGTCATAAGTATTATCTGATATATTTATATTTACTAATATATTTTTCCACTTTTTATTTACATATATAATAATTCCATTATCTAACGTTGATGAATTAATATTTCCAGTACATAGGTAATAGGTATCGTTCATTTCTATTATTGGATTAGAATATTCGTCATAAACAGTGTCGGTATCTGGTAACAAACTGTATTTTTTTATCCATTGTGAATTTACACCAGGTTCTTCTCCAATTCCAGAAAGAGCTCCCAATTTTCGCCAAACTACTTCATTGTGGGCTACTAATTCACCGTTGAAATAAGTTTTTGTTGATGACCATAACTCAACTGGTTCCCATTTTGGATCAGAAGATTGAGTAGCGGACCACCAAGGTCTTAGTTCAGGTCTATTAATTCCTGCATTAAAAAAAGATTTTGATCCTGGAGGAAATCTATTATTATTATTTCGTGAAATATAATATTTTCCTCTATAAAATACAATATCTCCAGTGACATAACCAGTAGTATCCGCTGTTATTGGATTCCAAAAATCTTCAGTCCCACCAGGTCTATATTTATAATATACTCCAGAATTATATACTATGTCAGGATTTGATCCACCCGCTCCAGTAACATATGTTGAGTTTGGTGACCAGAATATATTATATCCTAATGGGTTATAGATATCCCATTCGTTTAAATTATATGGACCAACTTTAACCTGAAATCCAGATGTTAGTTTGATTGGTTGAGAGGTTTTTACATATTGATTAGATATATAAAGTATATCATCAAAAACAACAATTGAACCGGTCGCATAATCTGTATCCATTTTCCACTCAGATATAAGTTTCCAAGAAAGTGTATTAGTAGAATCTATTATTTGTCCTTGATCATTAACAGACTTATTATTATCTGATAGTAATATGGAAAATTTATAATTATTAAATTGATTAGACGTTTTTAGGTTCATGTTTTGAATATTAGTTCCTGAAATATCAACACTATCTATATCATAGATAGAAAACTTAAGTCCTCTAAAAAGAGTCATATTAGGCACGGATATATCTCCTCTATTAAATTCTGAGTATTTTTTAACATTTTTATTTATTAAACCATTTAAAAATTTTTGTTTTTGATAAAAGAAGTCAGTAAAATAATCAAAAGAATAGGTAGCGGATGAAGAACCAATTGAGTATGTAGCTAGTCCTAAATATTTATCTAATTCAAATTCAAAATTTAAATCTAAATTATTATCACTATCTATTTTTTCTATATGTAATGAATGATGTAGGTATGAAGAAGTTGAAGAATTTAAAGTATAAAAATAATCTAAATTTCTCTCAACTCTTTTTGGTTCAGGATCAAATGGATTCACTGTTCTATTAAAATCTTCAAATATCGAAGAGTTATTTAATGAATAAGGATAATCGTTTCCTGAAATGCTGTTCTGAAAGGACCACCTACAATAAACAGGATTTTTTTTCCATATATCGGATAGATTATTATTTGCTATTTTAAAAATTTCGTGATTTGAAATATACTCGGATGATACTGGAATATTTACAACCTGTTTTTCACCTTCGGTGACAAATAAAAAATCATCTAATTGAGGTGGGTTTGACTTACTTAGTAGATTAAGAAAATACATTTTTGTTTCATCAGTATAGGTTAAGTCATTCGGTTTCTCATATTCAAATTTAGCATATTCGGTTTCTACTATTTTTGTATCAAAATCTTTTATATCTGTAAATTTAGCTCTGTGTATATTGAATTTTTTTGGAGGATTATTAAAATCAACTACGGTCGAGATTTTTTTTGAATTACCGGATACTTTATATATGAAATCGTTTTCGTTAAACTCAAAAGAAAAATCAGTACTAACTTTAATAGAAATTCCATCATAAAATAAATTGTGGTAAAATCCATCTATTTCAATTAACCAGACAGAGTAGTCTAAAAAATCTTCAATTTGTAAATAGTTATTTTCATAATTAACTAATCTACCCTCTCCGTCTATTCTACCATAATTTTTATTTAACTCAGATTCCTTTCCCTTTAAATCAATTTCTGAAATTATTCTGTACTTTGTAATTGTTTGATCTTGAAACTGTTCATTTACTACCGTTGGTACATCTGAATTTATTGGAGTAATACCACCACTAACTGGACTTAAAACATTTTGTACAGTTTCAGTAAATTTTTCGACTTTATAGTAATTGTTTTTCCACTCTACATAAAATGGTCGAGAGTCGGACCAACCCTCAGTAAATGGAACAATATTAGTTACCGAATTCAGAACATTTCCCTCTAAAATTTGAACATCACTTCTTAAAAACGGAGTGATGTATGGTGAAATACTTGTTGTGTATTCCAAATCATCTAAATAAAATCCAAAATATCTGTTAAGTGACCATTTTCTTTTAACATCTGGTGTAGATGGTTCATCATCAAAAAGAAAAGATAAGTTCAATATATTCGGAAAAACACATTTATTATTTTTATAACTATCAAAGACAAACCTTTCTAATTCAAATATTTCTTTTTCCTCGTCTATTATATCATCAATAAAAAATGACTTTGAGGTATATCCTCCTGTTTCATAATCTATTCCATTCCACCTACAAAATTCTAATTCTCTAAAATCTATTTCTAATGGTGTATCTGGAAAAAAATCATTTTTAACAAAGTTCTTATTTAACCATTCACCAATAGGTGTTTTTAGGCTTAAATCAAATATTTTTACACATTTAAATTTTTGTGATATATCAGTTGTAAAGTTCTCCTTTGTTAGTAGATTTATTCCTGGACCATCAACTCGAAAAATTATAAATTTTTGAGGCAATTTATCTTTAGAAATATAAAGAGGTGCGAAGTATTCATATTCTTCTAAATAACTTTTATTATTTATAATATTTCTTGCCCCATACTGATATATTTCATCGTATTGGTTTTGAAAGTCATTTGACATAGTATCAATATCATTGTCAAATTTAATTGCAAACGCTGCATCAAGTGGAGTGTTTTTATAGAAATAAGGAATTAGTTCATCCCAAAAGTTGTTTTTGTTGAATGTTACTTTTTTGTATTTGTCATCTTGTAGTAAGTCAGTAGATTCAATACTATCTAATGATAGATTATAATTTGAATCTATCATTATTTTGATGTTAGTAGTCAATCCTACATTTGTTCTTAATATTGCAAAACTATTCATTATTTAATCGATGTATTGATTGCTTGGAATGTTTTCTTCAAAATAACTTTATTTCTACTTATGTTAAATTTGATACTAAACGCAAAAGGTCTATTTTCAGATTCGTTTTCTAGTAAAAATTTCACTTTTTTGATATGTTTCAAAGACTTAGTAAAATTATTCAATACTATATATTGATAATTGAGACCAGTTTGAGATGTGTCAAGTGAGTTCATTTTGAAGTAGATATTTATTGGAATAATTATATCATTTTCTCCTCCAGTATTTAAAGTTTTTACTTTATCACTATTAGTTTCCGTAATCTTTTCTAAATCTTGAACTATTGGATGAATAGAAGTAAGTAACTTAGTTGTTGATGCAACAGATGTACTACTATCAATCCACTTATTAGGATCCAAAAGAGATTTGTTGTTTCCAACAAAACTAAGAATGCTCGTTTCGTTGAAACCTAAATTAAACTCATTTGATGCTAATATTGAAGTTATTGAGTTAGAAGCATTTGTATTGAATGAGTTACCAATATTTTCTGATAATTTTGTAACAGTAGAATCTGTGATTGAGTCATAATTCACTTGCCATATAAATTGGTTATTAATTTGTGTTCTTGTAGAACCGCTGTTATCACTAGTTATTAATTCATCCTTATCATTAACCCAGAAGGCCTGTGGCACAGAGGTATTATAAACTGGACTATTTTGTAAATAAGTTTTATCAGAAAGTAATCCTAAAGGAGACGAAACTGATTTATTTCTAATTTTTATGACAAAGTCTTTTATTACGTAAATATTGTTTTGATATACTCTACCGGTTGGAACTCCCGAAGCCACATAAGAATCTAAGTAATCTTCACAATCTATATTGAATACAGTTTCAGAACCGTTTTTAACAACGAATTCTTGATTATTTCTAAGTATAATGACTTCAAGTTCTCCTTTAGCTCTTTGTATTTTTTCTTCTAAGTCTTTTACTCTATCTTCTAATCTTTTCAGATATTCTAATAAATCTAAAGCTAATCCGTTTTCATCTCTAAACCCTGATAGAATTTTATCAGATTCGTGATGAAAACTCTTCCCATTAATGCTCAATTGATCTGATAAATGTTCGTCAAGTCCCGCAGCGGAAAGTTCAGTCTGCATACTAACTTTTAAGTCTTCCTTAGTAGCCTCTTGTAGAATAAAATCATTTTCATTCAATACGTTATTTAAATCATCTGGAAACTCAACATTCAAAATTTCAGACCAATCAGATTCTACTGGTGATTCTGGCCAACCTACTTCAGAAATAGATTTAACCCTAATTTCAATTCTCTCGTTCGATTGGATTGAAAGATCCAACTGATTAATATTTGGAGTATCTGCTGATTCTAAATCTTCTATCTCCCAATAATATTCACCAGTGGCTGAATCAAAAGCTCTTTTTCGAGCGTCGGTTTTAAACTCTGTCCAATTAGAGAAACTTGCTTTAGATTGTTGTCCATCAACTATAAATGACTCAACCGGTGCTTCTTTGCCGTCTTTACTTACATATCTATACTGTACTCTAAATTGGACAACTTCTTGGGGCTTAGTTCCTCTTGTCGAAACTGCTTCAGGCATTGACCAAAATCCTCTCACTCTGTACTTAGGATCAACTTTTGTTTTTGGATCTTTTGATAGGTCTATTATTTCTTTTGTAATAGATGCTAAGAGTTTAGACTTGGAAACTTTTTTATTTATCAAATCACTTACTTCAAGATCAGCTTTTTTCTTTTCAGCGTCTGATTTGTATTTTACTATTTTTAGTTTTTTATTTCTATCAGTTACTGCATTTTGTATTTGTTCAATTTCAGCTTTTAAGTTAAGTTGAAAGTTGTGCTTTTGTTTAATTAAATTTGAGTCAGGAGTATCGGTTAAATGTTGATTAATTTGTACAACTTTAAAATTTGCAGAATTTAGTGTAGGTGAGTTTGGTGTCCCAGCTAACTTATTAGGAGTCTTTTTTGCAACTAAATCTTTAAGTACTTCTCCATAATCATAAACATAATCAATATAAAATTGATCCATAGTAAGACCATTTGCCGAAGAATTTGAATCTAATAATAAATCACTTGTATAAAAACCAGTTCCCAAAGACCAACTTTTAGCGACTAAGTGATTATCAGCATTTACTGGCTTTAAGAATACAACATTTCTTTCGTTATATCCTACACTTACTCTAAGTCTTTTTGTATAAATTACCGGAGAGTAGATTTTCACAGTACCTACACCAGTAGAAATTGGTTCGATTCCCTCTACTCTTTCAACTCTAATTTTTGGCAGAGAATCCGTTGTTACAACTTCTAATATTTTGTATCTAGTTGAAGAAATAGCTCCTGTATTAACGATTAATTCATCTCCAATGGTAAGTTGTCTTACTTGATTTGATCCTACTGTACTATAATCTAATTTATCTAATACGTAGAATAATTTTCTATTTATTCTATCTTCTTGTATTCTAATAACTGAAAACTCACCATCATAAAGAAGATTATTTGGTTCCATATCAAATAACTGTTCATCAAATCTTGGATTAAGTGGTTCAACAACTCCTGGAGTTGTTTTATGCCATGTTTCAAAATCTGTTACAATAATAGAGGAGTTTCCTTTAAATAAATCATTAAATGATGTTAAAGCAGATTCTCCTAAATTAGTCAATTCTCCATTCTCATCTCGAGCAAAATCAACAATATATCTTCTAACTAAACACTTTCTAACATTATTCTCGACTTTACCTGATAGGTCAAATTCTACATTTAACATAGGATCTAGCATCGAATCAAAAAACCAATTTGGACTAGTTTTAAATCTCTCAACTGAATTAAGATTAGATACAGAAATAGGTTCTCTATTTAAATCAACTGTAATAATTTTCTTAAACTTATTATCATTAGAGGTCTGAATTAATGATCCTGTAGCATCAATGCTATAAAGAGAATTTATATTTGCGTTTAATCTTTCAATATCCGCTCTCAAAGATGTGTTTGTTGGTATAGTAAAAGATCTAGTACCACCATTCTCATCAACTACGTCTATTGTGACTGTAGGCTCGGTTGAGGTAGCTATTGAGTTTATTTTTGCAAGTACATCAATAATATTTTTATTATATGATATAATTTGATCTGCTATTTTAGGAAATGATGTTTGGATAGCCATGTTTCATTTTATGATTTTTTGTATATATTAATTTTTACTTATTTCTTTGATGTTTGTTTTCTATTTTTTATATTTGTAATTATGAAAATATGGACAGTAACATTTAATGATGGTGGATGGCACACATCCAGACCCGAATATCAAGTAGTCGCTGATGATGCAAAATCAGCAATTGAGAAAGTTATTGATAAAAATCCTCAATACAAAACAGGACACGACTCATGGGCTGTTGAATTTAAAATAGAGGGATATGTTATTGAGGTTTATGATGAAAAGACATACAACCGCGAAAAGAATTTAGAAAATATTGGTATTTAATAATAAATTGACTATATTTGTACTATGATTAATGAGTTAAAAGATAGAATTGTAAAAGCTAATGAAGCTTATAGATTAGGTAGCCCGATCATCTCTGATAAAGATTATGACCAATTGGTTGAAGAATTAGAGTTACTTTCTCCTAATGATGATTTACTTACTAAAGTGGGTCACGTAGTTGCTGACGAAACTCGAAAAGCAAAACTACCGATTGAAATGGCTTCAATGAATAAAATTAAATCGATGGATGATATCAATGATTGGTGTCGTCTTAAAGGCATTTCTAAAAATGAAGTGGTTATTATCACTCCAAAATTTGATGGTTTGTCTCTTTGTGTAAATGAGTTCAGTGATGATGCTTTTACAAGAGGTGATGGTCAATTTGGTCAAAAATCAAACGAACATTATAAATTAATTGGAAATCACTTACATAGTGATACACACCGTGATATTTTAAGATCTTTTAGTTTTACTTACGGTGAAGTTATGATGTCTAAAAAGACATTTACTGAAAAGTATTCTAATGACTTTGCTAATCCTCGTAACCTTGTTGCTGGTCTATTAAACTCTAAAGAAGCAACTGAATCTCTTAAAGATTGTAGTTTTATTAAATATGGAGCTGTTGTTAATAAAGATTATTATTCAACAAAACAAGATTTGATTGAAGGATTGAATGTTTGTCAGGAAATCAAAGTTCAATATCACGTTTGTAAAATATCTGAACTAACAGAAGAATTACTTATCTCTTTATTTAAAGAATATTCCATCGATTATGAAATTGATGGTCTTATTATTGAAATAGATAATTTAGATTTACAAGACACTTTAGGTCGCGAGACTTCTTCTAACAATCCTTGTTACGCAAGAGCCTTCAAACACCCTTCTTTTGAGCAATCTGCTGAAACCGAAATTATCGGTATCTCTTGGAATATTTCTAAACAAGGATATCTTAAACCTACTTTACATATTAGTCCTGTTAAATTAGACGGAGTTACCGTATCTAATGTAACTGGTAACAACGCTCGTTTTGTAAAAGATATGGGTATTGGTGTTGGTGCAAAAGTTATTGTAAAACGAAGCGGAATGGTTATTCCAATCATCGCTGATGTTATTCAGACAGTTGAATTCCAAATGCCTGATGTTGATAACATCGATTGGAATGAAAATGGCGTTGAATTAGTTACTTTGACTGAAACAGACGACCAAAAATTGAAAAAGAATATTTCTTTCTTTGAAATCTTAGAAGCTGATAATGTTTCTGAAGGTGTTATCACTCAATTGTGGGATGTTGGTTATAAAACAATTTCAGATATCTTAAATTTAACAACATCTGACTTAGAGAAAATTGACCGATTTGGAAAACGTAAAGCAAAGATTGTTTTTGACTCTATCCAAAAGTCAGTCACAAATGTAAGTTTATCTAAACTACAACATGCTACTGGTATCTTTAAAGGATTAGGTAGTAAGAAATTAGCTCTTTTAGAAGATTTTGTAACTAAACCAACAGTTGAACAAGTTATGTCGATTGAAGGATTTGCTGAGATTTCTGCTAAGTCTTATGTTGATAGTTACGATGAATTCTTTAACTTTGTAAAAGACTTACCTATCACAATCTCTGAGAAAGTAGAAGTTGTTAAAACTGGAAATGACTTAGATGGAAAACAATTTGTTTTCACTGGTGTTCGTAGAAAAGACTTAGAAGAAGTTATTGTAAGTAGAGGTGGTGTAATTGGTGGTTCAGTATCTAAAAATACAACACACTTGGTGATGAAGGCTAAAGGTTCTGGATCATCTAAAGAAACAAAAGCTGTCTCACTTGGAGTTACAATTTTCACAGTTGAAGAATTAGAAGATTTATTGAAATAATATGAAAACCTTAGGTGAAATAGAATTAGATTATGTCAGAAATATTATTGAAGACTTTACAATTGATACTTTCTAAAAATGATGTTAATATTAGATTTAGAAAAATGAAGTCGATATATTTGGTTTATCTAAGAGGTAATAGACAAATAATTAAAATTTTAGATTGGTTGTATAATGAAACAATCACTCATTTAGATAGAAAATATGAAAAATATCAAGATATGTTAAATTACTATAAAAATAAATAATATGGGCTGTGATATTCACCTATATGTAGAAAAATGGACTTCATCAAATAACTATGATGGACCAAAAGACCTATCTGAAGATAGAGAACAAAAATTAAGTGAAGTATTAGAAGATGTTCCAACTAAATTTAGATGGGTATCTGCTGATAAATGGGTATTTAGTGATGGTAGTTGGGGTGTTCCATGGAACTCAGAGTATTATGGTGGTAGAAATTACTATCTTTTTGGTATCTTAGCTGATGTAAGAAATGGTAGTGGTGTAGAACCGATTAATTATCCTAAAGGTATTCCTGATGATGCTTCAGCTGGATATCTTTATATATGTAATTTATGGGATAGTGATGCTCACTCACACTCTTACTTTACTTTAGAGGAGTTGTTAAATGTGCATTGGTCTGAGTATGATTCAGAATACATTGAGGATTTTATGGAAACTTTAGAAAAAATGAAAGAGATTGATAATGATCCTCTTAATGTAAGATGTTGTTTCTTTTTTGATAATTAATTTAAAAAAGAACTAAACTTTTAGGATATATACAGTATAATTATAATATAAACGGCAAATAAAAGGCGATGACGGTCAATGGTCAAATAAAAAATAAACGGCAATTATGGAATCAAAAATGAAATCATTTTCTGAACAGGAACAACTATTCAGAGAAAAAACAGGGAAAGAATTTACTCAACTTTATTCGAAGTATTATCCCAAACTAATCTACTTTACTAATCGTATTTGTAATGACCCTCAGAAAGCAGAGGATTTATCGACAGACTCTTTTATGATAGCACTCGATAAAATAGAAAAATATGATAGTGAGAAATCTCAGTTTTCAACTTGGTTATTTACAATAGCTAAAAATCTTACTCTTCAGGATATCAAAAATGAAAAAAAGACAATATCATTAGATATTGAATTTGATGAAGAAGGAACCACGATGAAAGACTTTATAACAGAAGAAGAGTCGGATTTACATATCCAGGATGTTTCTGATAGAAAAGCAGAGATTATGAAAAAACACATGACTAGTCTTAAAGAACCATATAAAACAGTCATAGAAATGAGAGAAATACAAAAAATGGCATATAAAGATATTGCTGACCAATTAGGCAAAAACCTCTCAACAATCAAATCACAAATTAGAAACGGAAGACACATTCTTATTTCTCAAAGTAAGAAAGAATTTGATGATATTGATGAAATGTATATGTAATTATTAACCTATAAAATTTATAAAAATGGCAGACCATTTACCATTACCAAAAAAACGAGATTTATTTTTTACAAAACAAGTAGACCAAGCTTCTATCGGAGAATTAACTCAAAAAATTATTGAGATTAACGGAGATGATGAACACTTGAAAAAAGTATATTCTATCTTTGGATTAGAATATAAACCAGAACCAATTAATATTTACATCGACTCTTATGGGGGAGCTGTTTATCAATGTTTTGGATTACTTTCTGTTATTGAAAGAAGTAAAACTCCAATACACACAATAGTTACTGGATGTGCTATGAGTTGTGGGTTTCTACTTTTAATTTCTGGTCATAAGCGTTTTGCTCATAAAATGTCCACACCTTTGTATCACCAAGTTTCAACCGGTTTCTGGGGTAAAGTTCAAGATATGGAAGAAAAATTAGAAGAGACTAAAAGACTTCAAAAACAAATTGAAGATTATACTCAAGAAAAAACAAAAATTGCAAAAAAGAAACTAAAAGAAATTTTAGAAAATAAAAAAGACTGGTATATGTCTTCTAAAGAAGCTTTGGAGCTCGGAGTAGTTGATGAAATTTTAAAATAAAAAATATGAACATTGATAGTCTTGTAAGAACCGCAGTAGAAAGAATTAAAACTAATTGGGGATTGCCTGATAAAGGTTTTGTTGCTGGTGGATCAATTGCTAATTTAGTTTGGGAATTAGTATCTGGTAAAAAAGCCATTGTTAATGATGTTGATGTTTTTATTTTTGATGGTATTATATCCGAGATCGATCCAAATGATAAAAAATCTCTTTTCCGATATCAAGAAAAAGAAAGTAGATTTTGGGAAGACTATAACGGAATGAGATATTCTTCGATTAATAAAGACTTTTATACAATAGAAAGTTCTGAACATGAAGGAATGTTCAATCGTGTTAAGTATAAATCTAACAAAAATGATACTGATTTAATTCTAAGGTCTTTTGATATTAACTCAACTAAAGTAGGATATTCTATTGAAGAAGACAAAGTTTATTGGACACCTGAGTTTGAAGAATTCTTAAAAACCGGTGATTTGAAAGTTTGTAATTTAATGACTCCTTCACACACTGCAATTAGAATTGTCAAAAAGAAAAAGGACCTAAATTGTAAATTAGATAAATTTGAGTTAGACTTATTGAGACATGCATTAGAATTTAGATTCAATGATATCATTAAATCTAAATTCAGAGATAGATATCATTCGATGTTTAATGAAAATATTGACGATTTGAAAGATTACTTTATTATTAAGAGAGATCATCAAGCAGAAGAATATGTAAGAGTTCATTTTAATGAAGAAGTAAATCTTTACTACTTATCTCCTATTATTGAAAATAAAGAAATAGATGAAAATATAAATTTTGTTTATGGTAGTGAAGTATTCAATGATGAGAATATCAGAAAGATTTATAACTCTTTAGAGTTTTTGTTTTATATGAGAAATATTTATAGTAAAGACAACCTACCAGAACTATGGTCTAAACTTTATTTCTTCTTTACTGACAAATCATATATTGATTGTTTACCAACTACGGAAGATTTAGATTTGATTAGTCGATTGGGAAAATACGCACCCAATTCAATTGAGAATCTTAAGGGTAAAAAATTATCAGAACAAATTGAATTGGTTAAATGGATTTTAGAAAAATATGAAGAAGATCCAATTGTGGCTATTTCTATTTTAGAAAAACATAAAATATCTCAAAAAGAATTAGATGAACAAGATTTATTCTTACTTGAATTATCAGTTAGAAAACAAATTGTTAATGATACGAGAGGTAAGGTAAATAAAGTTTTAGGAAAAACCGAAATAAAAGAAGAATCACCCATAAACAATCCAGACTGGTGGCTCTAGTAATTTAATAAATAACAAACAAAAAATAAATTAAAAATAATGGTAGCATATATTACAGAACTAAACAGTGAGAATTACACTATTTTTACTCAAAATGAATTTTCATTAGTTGACGTATGGGCTCCGTGGTGTGGGCCTTGTAAACTTATCGCACCTATCATAGATGAGGTTTCTTCTGAATATGTAGGTAAATTGTCTGTGGGAAAACTAAATGCTGATGATAATATGGAGTTAGTTAAAGAATTAGGTGTTAGAAATATACCAACACTGCTATTCTACAAAAATGGAACTCTTCTCACTGATGAAGAAGGAAATACTCTAAAACTTGTTGGTAATGTTGATAGAGAAAAATTAAAGACATTCATTAACAAATATCTTTAATAAATGAATTCTAAAGAAGACCTGTGTAGTTTGATTGAAAAATCACCACTTACACTTATTGGTTACACCTTTCAGGATGAAAGAATTAAAGACGAATTGATTTCTAATTTTAACTATGTTGAGATTAAAGAAATTGATTCGTCTTTTTCTTTTAAGTCATTTTTAAGAAATGAGAAATTAAACCATATTTTAGATAGTGGTAAAAAGTTTGATTATATTCTTTTAGACTTAAATAATATCCTTCCGACATCATATGACCCATCTAAAGTTTTTAATAGAGTTGGTTTTATTAGAAATGTTCTCGAAAAATTAAGAGAAAGAATATGGGTAGAAGGAGAACCTCAATATAAAATAATTGTAACTTCACCAGTGTATAAATCCATAGGCAGAAGCGTTCACACAGATGGTATGGGAAGTTTTATTGGAGGTGATCAACCAATTTATATGTCTGATTTGGTTGTTGTGCTAAAAGGTCAGATAGCCAGAGTTATAAAGAACAGAGATGGTGGTGAAGGTAATTATATTCTTTATAATACTAAACAAAGTGTAGAAATTTAATTATATTTGTTATATGAGTATAGTGAATAATAGAAAAGCGTATTTTGAGTATCATATTCTTGAAGAATTTGAAGCTGGAATTGTGCTTATAGGTTCAGAAGTTAAATCAATTAGAATGGGTAATGTTACCTTAACTGATTCTTTTATTTATTTAAAATCTGGTGAAGTCTGGATTAAGAACTTTAAAGTAAGTAGATATAAACAAACACATCTTTCTGAAAAACATGACGAAAGTAGAGAAAAAAAATTACTACTTACAAAAATTCAAATTGTTAAAATATCTCGAATGATGGAGGACAAAGGTGTAACTTGTGTTCCACTTTCGGTCTTTGTTAAAAACAATAAGTTAAAAGTTAAAATTGGAGTTGTAAAGGGTAAGAAGCTTTATGATAAAAGACAATCTATCAAAGAAAGAGATATAAAAAGAGAAATACAACGAGGTTTATGAAAATTATAAAGTTTTCATGAAAACTCTAATTCTGTTTATTTTTTCTAAATCCTGTTTATAGTTTTCTTCCGTATATTGATTTTCATACTGTGTAAAATAGTGTTCCATTTCATCTGTGTATCTAAATCCACCCATTACTTCTCTCACTTGGTAGTTAAAATTATTTCTACTCATTTTAATATATTCATATAAAGATCGAATCTTTTTACCAGTTAACCAAAGATCATCAATTGTGCTCAATTCTTTTTTAGTGAATGTTGTATTAATTTCACTTCCTAACTTAAACAGTTCATCAAAAAACTTTTTTAATTGACCATCACCTTTTATGAAAGTTTTATTTGTTTGATACTTTAAGAATTGATTATAATAATTCTCGGTTCTTCTTTTATAAATATCTTTTACTTTATCTAAATAGTAAGATTTATCATCATAACTATCAATAACCTTGTAAAGGTACTCAGTAAAATCAGTTAAGTCAGACCAATCTGGTCTTTGATAAAATATAGAAATATAACTAAATTCTTTACATAAATGTTTACTTACGATTTTTTCTAAATTAAAAAACTCGGTTTCTGTTATATTTAAAGAAACAACTAATTTCTGAATATATCTTTCTATATTCATTTTTTTAATTTGGTCATCTGACATTAATTTAGTTGCCCCTTCCTTTTCTTGTCTTCTTTGTTGTTTTGTATCTGATGGTCTCTCATAGTGTATAGCATCAGCCTCTGGATTCACTAAGTCATCAAAGTATAGCACAAGAGCAAAGTCTGCTTTCTCGATATTACTCTTTGAAATTGAACTTCCTCTACCCCAATTACTAAAAGCATATCTATTACTTAAAGGTAAATTATAAGTTAGTGGATCTTCTTCTTTTTCTTCTTGATCATCTTTTTCTTCTTCAACTTCTACCGGTGGTTCTATATAACTAAGCTCTGTATCAGATGGTCTCCAATGATGTAGACGGGAATGATCACTTCCTAATTCACCGCTATCATATAACCACCAAGATAATCTACCATAATGTTGATAGCTTCTCCATTCAGGATTGTCAGGCGCAGAACCAGAACTTTTACCTTGAATTGCATAAGTTCTCCTATTATCTAATAAGTCAATATAAATTTTAGCTAAAGTAAGCTTCTCTTGATGATATGAACCATCAAAACACCCCAAAACAATATCTCCAGTTTTTAGTTTTTTATAATCACTTACTGGCCAGATTTCACCAGTTCTTGTAACATTATCTTTGATATAATCTAAGTCAGAGTCTGAAAATCTTCTTTGTTCTCTTAAACCGGAGTGCGTTCCATCAGATTGTTGAAATGAATCTTTTATTTCATTTCCGGTAGCTGAATATCCTAAATAACCATCTTTTATTGAAAACCAATATTTTAACACCCATATTCCATTTTGATTAGTGACCGTTTTATCTGGTTTAAGTGATAAAGCCTTTTTTGCACTCATATATTTGATGTTATCATCTGAAATCTGATTGATTGGATAGTCTAAATTTAACATAAAATTTCTAATAGATTCTATAAACGCATTAGAGGAGTTCTTACCTACTTTGGTTTTAAGAAATTTAATGGTATTTGATATACCTTTTGCTTTGAATGCTTCGTAAAATTTCAAATATTTCATATTTGTATATATTAAAGTTTGTTTATTAAAAACTTATTTATATCTTTGTTTTGTTAAAGACATTAAGACAATAGTTTCTATACAGATATGAAACAAGTGAAAACTTCAATAATCTCTGAATATGTAAATTTATTTTGTGAGTCTTAGTGTAATTATGGTGGTAAGTAGCTGACAAATAAATTAACACTCTTACTAAAAATCAGTGAACCACCTTGTATTATATACTATATGATAATATACAAGAGTGTAGATGTGTAAATTTGTGTTGGATGGATATATCTGTAATTATTAGAAAAAACAAACAACACAAAGAGAGATTTAAGAGCAGAATGGTAACACTGCTCAACCGAGGCGATGAGCATATTAAAAGGCAATCCTAAGTGATGAGGTCACTAAAAGTTAAGTTTAAGGTTCTAGGGTTTCGACCATACTTGACAGGCGTTCCAAAACTCTCTTTATTTAATTGTAAAATTTTAAACAATGATAAAAGAACAAATTAACAAAGATTACATGACAGCATTCAAAGCAAAGAATACTGTTGCAAAAAACTTGCTTTCTGTTGTGAAAGGAGAAATTCAAACTGCAGAGAAAAATACAGGAGTTGAAGATTTATCCGACGAAGATGTTCTGAAGATTTTGACTAAAACAGCAAAATCCCTTAATGAGACCATTAAATCATTATCACCAATTGATGGTAAAGGCGAAGATATAGTTCAAGCTTGCGCTGAATTAGCAATACTACAATGTTACCTACCAAAACAAATGAGTCGAGACGAAATTAGCCAAAAAGTTAGTGAAGTAGTAACATCTGGTATAACTAATATTGGAGCAATTATGAAAGAGTTTGCTCAATTACCAGCTGATAAAAAAGTGGTTTCAGAAGTAATAAAAGATATACTTAAATAGTATCATGATGTTTCATGACATGGATTTCCGATAATCGTAAAGTTTGATTTTCAGAACCCTTTTCTGGTAGAAGTCATAGGGAAATTAATTTTTACTATATATTAAAAATTAAAATTATTATGAATAAGTTAAGAAATGGTGGAATTATCACTAAAACTGAATATGTTGGAAAAACATTGGAAGAGGCTACTAAATACGCTAATGAGGGAGGTTTTTTAGTTAGAATAGTTGAAAAAGACGGAAATCCTGTGATGTTAGATATGACAAACAAAGCCAATAGATTAAATTTCCGAGTGAGAGACCAAATAGTAACTGACGTATTTGGTGGATAAAATCAAAAAAATTACACAAAAATTTGGTAGATTTAAAACATTTTACTAATTTTGTATAAGATAATGACAAATAATTAAAAAGAGAGTTTAACAATTCAATATATAACAACAATGAGAGCAATTCGCACACATAAGCATTTTAGTAGATCGTCGAAGTGGTTTAGTCACTTTGGTTCGGTACTAAAAGAGTATTGCTCAAATTTAGAAGTGTAATAACTTATAGATTATAAATACTTGTGAAGTCTGAACCGTAAAAAGTTCGGACTTTTTTGTTTTATAATAATTTGGAATGGTGGCAGATCAGGTGATTGCGCTGGACTGAAAATCCAGAGGAGTGGGTTCTATACCCACCCGTTCCACAAATTTTGGACTCGTAGCTTAATCGGGAAAGCACTCCGCTTTTAACGGAGGGAGAGTGGGATCGTAACCCACCGGGTCCACTAAATATGATTTCGTAGCTCAGTTGGTAGAGCACCTCACTTTTAATGAGGGGGTCGTGGGTTCGAACCCCACCGGGATCACTGTGTTAGTAGCTCAGATGGTTGAGAGTGCTGGATTGTGAATCCAGAGGTCGCGGGTTCAAGTCCCGTCTAACACCCAAAGGAGACTTAGCTAAGTTGGTTTAGCGTCCGGTTGAAGCCCGGAAGAGGTCAGTTCGATTCTGTCAGTCTCCACTAAAAATAAACACGCGGATGAGCGTAGGTTTAGTCGGTAGGATTCCAACCCCTCACCGTTAGAGTTCGAATCTCTACATCCGCGCTAAAATACATCTGTGGTGAAATGGTATCATGCTGATCTCCAAAATCAGTGTTCTTGGTTCGAGCCCAAGCAGGTGTGCAAACTGATATAGTTCCATAGTTTAACTGAACAAAACACTCGGCTACGAACCGAGAAATGTGAGGGTTTGAATCCCTCTGGAACTACAATAAGGAAGAGTAATTAAGCTTGACCTAGTCTTAAAACTAGTGGTACTTTCGTGGTATGGAGATCGATACCTCACTCTTCCGCAAAAAGGAGAATAAACTAATCTGGTGATTAGGACCGCCTGCTAAGCGAGTTGTACTGTACATTGGTATGGGGTTCAATTCCTCTGTTCTCCGCTAAAATCAATAGAATCCTGACCAAGTAGTACCTGTATATCCTTCATGTTTTGAATTATCTGTATTAAAAATCATTAATCCAGCTGGTGGAGAAATGATTGCTTCTCTTTGAGATGTTGTCATTCTTGGTGGTAAAAATCCTTTAGTCGTTGAGTTTATATCTAACATAGATTTAGCATTCGGTGTGCTAGTTCCTATACCTATATTATCATTCGATGCATCAACAAAAAGTAAGTTAGACTCAGTTAAACCTTCAATTCTGAAATCAAAATTTTCACCAGAATCATTAAAGATCGATGTGCCTCTATTTACTACAACTCCATAATTTGTTGTTGTTCCGGAAGAATCAACATATAAACCATAATTTGCAGATGATGATGTAGATGATACTATGGCTCCTAATCCGAAACTTGTGTTTGTCGTAAGAGACCTGTTATCAAAATATCCGCCATAAGCTGAATCTGTTGTATTTTTAGCGTTATTTCCAACATATCCATATACTGCTTTATCACCACTTGAGAAAACTTGACTACCAACCGATGCCCATAGTGCATTATTGCTCCCACCATTATTAACTTGTACGTATAAACCGGTATTTGTCGATGCGCTTCCATAATTACTTATATACTGACCATAGTTATTATTACCAAATGTATTATTTCCAACACCTTGAGAAATATCTATATAACTTCCGTAATATGTACCACCGGTTCCTGAGTTTAAAATAACATAATTACCATATGTAATAGATGATGCTAAGGATACATTAGTATAAATTCCATAGTTAGCACTGGCTGTTCCTGACACAATATTAAAAAATCCATAGTTAGCACTATTTGCTCCTGATATGGAGTTATATAATCCATAATTTGTAATTGATTTACCATTACCAGAAATTTGTGTATTAGTTCCATATTTAACATTTACTGTTCCTGTGTTTGATATGTAATGATTAGATAATTGTGTTTGATTACTTACATAACTTGGTGACACGTAATTTAAGATTCCAAAATCTTGATTTGGTGTAAGATTGTTACCAAGTCCAATCGATAATCCAACATTATATGCACCTTCATCAATATTAAAAATTGATCCGATGTTATAACTCGAATTTCCTCTTAAAAGAGAATAGTAACCACCTTTAGTCGTGCCAAATGTTCCCGATACTTGTGAATAAACTCCATAGTTGGCGTTACTTGCTCCTGATGCGGCTGAATAAATACCATAATTTGTTGTTGATATGTTATTGCCATCAGCTCTTGCTGTTATTCCATATTTATTAGTTTTTTGAGTGTTATTCCAGAAGTAGCCAGCGTGTGATACGCTTTGACTTGACGTTACTAAACCTGACACATAGGAGTAAATACCTACATCATCATTCACACTTGCTACACTTGATCCAATCACTGAAAAAATACCTTTATTAGTCCAACCACCATTAACATCAGTTCTAATTCCAAAATTCTGAGTATTTGTACCATTACTATCTGAAATGTTAATAAAGCTTCCATATTTTACAGAACTAAAAGTTCCATTTACTAAAGTATAGTTTCCGTAGTTAATATTATTTGCGCCTGATATATTTAAGTAAGAACCATAATTTGTGTTTGAAACTCCATTACCTGAAACTTGAATAAAATTTCCGTATTTGAACGATGCTGAACCTTGATTCAACATATAACCTCCATAAATCGAAGTAGATGAATTTATTGATGAACTAATAAAAGTCGAAACTCCAATAGTATCAGCAAAAGTAGTAGACCCTCCAAGCTCAACATTAATTCCCTGTACAACACCGTAAGTCCCATAAACATTTGCTCTAAGACCAACATTTCTAGATGTCGCTCCTGACACATACGAGAACAATCCAATATTAGTCGTTGAAAAATTATTCCCTTCAACTTGTGAAAGTAAACCATATTTAGTACTTTGTACTCTTTGATCTACTATCCATAATCTATATGGACCAGTTGGAGCCGTTCCAATTCCAACTGATGATGAATCATCCTGAATTAGGGAATTACCAAGAGTTCCGACTCCTGTCCATTTAGAAATATAATTGGTTGTACCAGAACCTGTTAATCCACCCGATAGTTGAGACCAAGAAGCATTTCCAGAAGCATCTGATGTTAAAACATAACCACTGTTTGCACCACTGGTCATTCTAAGTCCAGTTGTTGAAACTGTTCCTGATACTTCTAATTTATAGTTTGGTGAGGCTGTGCCAATTCCGAAATTCCCTGTTGAAGTTAAAGTGGCTCTTGTTGTATTTCCGTTATTGAATAGTAAACTATTTGTATAAACTATTGCTTGATTATCAGCAAATTCTGGATAAATTGAATAAGCAGAACCAAATGAAATCATTTTAAGTGTGTTTCCAGTAGAGTTCTCGGATACTAATTGAGAATTGAAGGAATTTCCAGCTCCAGTTGTTTTAACTCTAATTATAGCATCTGAAATATTATTGCTATTTTCTGCATAAATTAGATTATTTGCTGATAAGCTATTTATTTCAACTTCATGTGATGGATCTGTTAATAATCCAGTTCCTATTCCAACTCTTCCTAACTTTGATACTTTTAATAGATTTAACCCTGTATTACCTTCTACTTTTAAACCATATTCTGTATTTAAACCATTGTTAGCTTTGATGTTTAATTGAGCTGATGGTAGAACTGTATTTATACCTACATTTTCCCCTATGTTATAAATACTACTCGTTGAAGAAAGTGTATTTGAGTTAGTCCAATGAGGAACATAATTTATCGTTCCAGAACCTGTTAATCCACCGGAAATAGAAACCCATGTTGTGTTACCTGATCCATCTGTTTGTAAGTAATAACCATTAACAGCTCCGTTTGAAATTGTTAAAGTAGATGTCGTTAATCCAGCAAGTCTTAAATTAGAGTACGAGTTTATATTTATGTCACCGGTAATTGTGTGGTCATCATTTGTTCCAATAAGAGCAAAAGTGTCATCAGACTCATCCCATATAAATGCTTGAGTTAGACCAGTACCTCTAACAAACATAAAACCTTCGTCTAAAACAGGAGTACCTGACTGACTATGTCCTAAGGCAATTATTGAATCTGAAACCACTAGCGAAGTAGTATTAATTGTTGATGAGGACCCTAATATTGAAAAAGAACCTGTTACTAACAAATCACCCCATATCTCTGAACTTCCGTATATTTTTGGCATATTTTATAATTTATTTTATCCTATTACTATTATTTTTATACTTGATAGTGTACTACTAAATGTTATATCAACATCGTTTGTTCCATTTATCTGAACTGTTCCAGGAATTACCATTACTCCAGTTGAATCATAAGCTTGAACTATAATTTCATCAGTTCCTAAATTATGAGTTATTGTTTCGGTTACCGATGCTGTAAATCCTCTAGTTATTGAGTATTTAGATGTTGAATTTGAGTCAACATAACTTTTAGTAACTAATGAGTTATTTGAGAAATTGAGAGAGTAGTCTTCATCATAGACTAAACCTTTATTTCCTAATTGGTCTGTTATTATTAAATGATTATTTGTCGTTAAATCACCACTTGTTAGTGATTGTGAAGAATTAAATAACCAAACAGAAGAGTATGATCCGCTACCATCGATTGATGATACTACAGTTGATATACTGTTATTTGTAGATCTGATAATATTACTGTATGTTCCAAGATCAATCTTAATATCTGCCATTGCTTGACCATTATCCTCATTTGATAGTTCTATAAATGAAGAGTAGATTGAACTCTCTGACTTAATAATTGCATACTTATCTTCTAGTCTGAATGTGTTTGTAACGGTAGGATAAGTAGTAGAAATTCTATTTAGTTCTATCTCACTTGAGCTTGAATTTATTGTAAAATCATATGTTGAAGTATCAATAATTGTTGTTTGTGAAAGTGTTCCTCCTAATCCTATAATTCCACTTGATAATTCAGAAATACCGTTAGTAGCTCCAATTGATCCAGCCACTGAATCAACATAACCTTTTGTCACAAGTGAATGGGTAGTGAAGTTAGAGGTGTAATCACTAGAATAAACAAGTCCCTTTTGTGATAAGTCATCAATTACAACTAACCTATTATTTGACGAACCATCATTAACATATGAAGTGGTCAGAGAAACTTGAATTGCAACTTGAGAACCCGAATCATCTTGATTTTCTAAAATTAAACCGTTACTTTGTATTGTAACTCTTGAAAATGTATTCCCTGAAATACTTCCTATTCTGGCGTCATAAATTTGAGATGTCAAATTCACCTGTCCATAAATATCTGGGAAACTATTAGGATCATTTACATAATTATCTATTACGGAATCACCTTCAAAATATAATCCATAGTTTGATGCATTAATTGTTGTGTTTTGAGAAAGTGTTCCACCCAAATAAATTTGGTCTGATACTAATTCTAAACCATTTCCTACATTAACATCTAATGTTGAACCATTAGCAGTAAGACCACTACCAGATAAGCTTGTAGTTATTTCTGAAGTATTAACTGTAAGAACACCACTTGAAATATCAAGCCCGTTTCCAGCGATATTTGTATCAACTATTACATCATCTCCAGAAAAAGTTAAACCACTATTTAAACCTAAATTGATATCAATAACACCGGATGAGAAAGTTAAACCTTTACCAGAAATAGTATCAGCAACTTGAACGCTATCAGAAATGATAGTCAGTCCATTAGAAGTATTAATATCAAATATTCCAGAAGAAAATGTCAAGCCGTTTCCAGCAGCTGTGTCTGAAATTTGAACAACATCATTTATTATAGTTATCCCATTATTGGCATTTATGTCTAAAACACCAGCATTTGCAGTAAGACCGCTACCTTGTAAAGAAGAAGCTAAAGTCGTGAAGTCCGTTGTTATTTCACCAATTGATGAGAAGGTAAGACCTCCGTTTTCTTCTAATTCAACCACAATTGTAATAACACCTGCGGTTCCTGAACCTGTAAGACCAGTTCCTCCAATTATTTCAATAATAGGATACTGCCAAGTAGCATTTCCTAATGTATCCGATACTAAGAAATATCCACTATTTGCTCCAGTAGTCAGTCTAAACTCTTCAGTTGTAATTTTACCTCTTACATCTAATTCTGAAATAGGATTTATAGTATTTACGCCTACAAATCCATCTTTTCTATTCATAGTCGAAATTATCTGAACAGTATTTGTTGAAGTGTTTGTAACAAAAATTCTTGAATTTAAAAAGTCATAGGCTAATCCTCTTGGAACACCACTTAATGTAATTGTCGTAATAACTGTGTTAGTATCTGATGATATAACTGATACATTAGAAGAACTAGTATTTGTGACATATATTCTATTATTTAAAGCATCATATTCTATTCCCTCTGGATTTGAACCAACTGCAATTGTTGAAATAACTGTATTAGTAATAGCATCAATTACACTAACATTATTTGAAACATAATTTGAAACATAGATTCTTTGATTCAATGAATCATACGCTAAACCATAAGGATTAGTTCCGACTGATACAGTCGCTGTTATTGTTCCTGTAGAAGCATCTATACATGCGACTTTATCAGGACCAACACCTGCTACATATATATTATTATTTACAGGATCATAAGCTAAGCCTCTTGGTGTAGAAGTTGAAAATGTTGCACTATTTGTTAATGTAGTTGTGTCAATTACACTCACTTGATTAGATGTTTGGCACGCAACATAAACTCTATTATTTACTGAGTCATAATTCAATCCTACTGGGAAAGTTCCAACCGAAACAGTACCTGTAATAGTATTTGTTAATGTGTCTATTATTGTAACATTTGCTGAGTTTCTATTTGCTACATAAACTCTATTATTTTCTGAATCGAATTCAACTGCATTTGGAAAAGTACCAACCGAGATTGTTCCAATTATAAGATAATTTATTGAGTCATAAACAGTAATATTATTAGTTGAACTATTAGCAACATATAATCTCTTATTATAAGAATCAAATGCCACATCATAAGGAGCCGTTCCGACTGGAAGAGATGTTAATAATGAATTATCAGAAACTCCTTCACTTATCCACATTGATGAAGTTCCAGAGATGTTTTTTTGAGCTGTCCATTTTGGAACATAGTTTGCAACACCTGATCCTGTAGGACAATTTGAAATATAATTCCAAATTGAATTAGTTCCAGTATCAACATATAACTTATCAATAAGTGAGTGTGTATCAAAAGTAGAGCTATAATCTGAATCATACTGTATTCCCTTTCCATCACCACTTTGAACTAAAGCCTCATTAAATATAAATGTTGAATTGTTTATTGATTGTAATTCAATATCACCATTTTGTAACTTTATATAAGCATTTGAAATACCACCATCATCTGTTGAGATTAGAACTGTATTAACATTTGAAATAAAGTCTAAGTCTATTCTACCACCTCCATTAGCTGACTTAATGTAAGTCGATGTTCCCATAATAATGTTTTGGTTATTGCTATTATTTCCTGATGATAAAACACTAAATAACGTAGGAGAGTTTGCTGAACTAATTTGAGTATCAACATAATCTTTATCTACAAGTGACCTTAATGAATAGCTAGCTGAGTAATCTTGAACATATTCAATTCCTCTAAAAGTACCGAAAGGACCTTCTATTTCAGCTGAATTTATAGAAGCATCTAAAACTATATTTATATTGTCTCCGGTCGTATCAAGATCAACTGACTCTAATTTTAAATTTTCCTTATCTAGAATTAGTTGAGAGTAAGCAAACCAAGAATAGCTTGGTCCTTTACTATTATAAATCTGAATCACCGAATTGGTTCCATATCCTGAATCTGAATTAACTCCTATTTCAATCCATTCTCTTTTTGAATTATAATTACTATTTGTCCAAATCCAAGATTTATCAAATAATCCACTGTTTCTATCTATATAAGTAGAACCATCTGAGGCCTTTAAGTAAAATACTTCATTAGAATCTGTAGTTTTAATTCCTTTTTGATTTTGAATGTACAAATCTGGTACATAAACTGAATCTGATTGAGAGGCAGTTAAACCTTGTCCTCCTAAAATAACTGAGTTTTCAACACCTGCTTCGAATTTTGAATTTTTCGTGCCAATAAAGACACTTTGTTTTGGTGTATTACTAGTTGTTGAAAAAGTAAATGCATTGAATGCTATTTTTACTTCATCTAATTCTGTTGATACAACTGATCCAGTTGAAACTCCTAATAATATACCACCTTGTCCGCTTGAATTATAAAGAGTAGTATTTCCAGTACCATCCCAAAGTTTTAAAGCTTGTTTATAATTGTTTGAAAAGATTGAAGAATTACTATTTTCTAAAATTATACCGTGCTCAGACTGTAGTCCGTTATCAGTTGTAATAGATATTGAATTTGTACCACTTTTATCTAACTCTATTCTACCTCCACCTCTTGCACTTCTTATTGAAGTTGAAGTTCCCATAATTATGGAATAAATATCACTGTTATTTCCGACTTGTAAAACTTGGCTCAACGATGCTGTTGATCCTGAACCTGCGGTAGGTCCTCCTCCTATTGGGGTGATTACTCCAGCACTATCTTTTTGTTTTATAATTCCATCAGTGTCATAAGCAACTACCCATCCTGTGGATGGAGTTGCAGTTGTAATCATTGATACAGAGCCTCCAAATATAACTAAACTCATTAATATAAATTATTTTATAGAGTATATATTATTTTACAAATATCTTTTTCAAACAACTAACTAAAAAAATTAAATATAAATGATATGGTTGAAGAAATTACACCGAATGAACAACTTGTAAAATACTATCAGGAGTCTCGATCTTTATGGACCGAATTTGATAGTTCTAAGCCCGAGTTCATTCAAAACGAAGAATGGCACTATGTTCTATCTAATTTAGAACAAAATATATTTCTCTTACAAAGACTTGATGAAAGAAATCTTCTTAAAGAAAAAAATTTTATCTGTGATTGTGGAATTGGATTAGGAGTTGCTTTATTTGATATTTATTTACAATCAAAGTTATTTACAGATGGAAAAACATTTAAATTTTCTGGTATTGAGAAACAAAAAAATTATTTAGAGTTTTTCAAAAAACGTCTTATTGATTTTTGGGAAGAAAATCTTAATTTAATCGAAGATGATATTATGAATCAAAACTATTCTAAATACAATATCGTTTATACATATACTCCTTTTAAGACAACCGAAAAATTAATTAATTTTTATAGTAAGATAATAAATGAAATTGAACCAGGTTCTATTTTAATTGAAAATAAAAATGCAGGTTTAGGAATGCATGGTATATTAACCGAATTAAAAGGATTAAAAAAGTTAGAAATTGATGATATTGTAGTTTTCCAAAAAATTTAATACTTTGGAATTTTCATATCAGAAGAAATCTCAATTTTAAAACCAAATCCTGTATCTTCATCAGTTGAGTATTTTACTTCAGAATCATAACCATTTTGACCATTAAAGGTAATCGGATTTGGACCATTTAGTCTTTGTTGTCTTTTTAACATCTCTTCTTTTCTTTTCATTTCTTCTTGAGCTAACATTTCTTCAAATGTCAATGACGGTTGTTGAGATTTAGCAGGTTCTGGAATAGAAGAATATTGCTGAGGTTGGTGTCCATACTTTCTTAATATTTGTTCTGCTTCCCAACCAGTTACTTCTCTTTCTGATTCTACATGTTGTTGATCTATAATTCTTGCCTGTGGTCTTTCCATTTTTTAATCTATTTTTTTATAATTATTACTACATCGATTTCATCTCTTCTATTTGCATAGATTTGACATTCTGAATTAGGAAATCTTTCCTCAACTCTATTTATAGCAACTTCAATATCATCTAATATCTCAGATACTTTTTCATTTTTCATTTTTAAGAAATCTAAATCAGTTTTAACCATTCCGATATAAAGATTGGAATTTACAGGATTTGGTAGACTTATACTTTTACCAAATTCTATGTGTATTTTATAAACAGATAAGGGATAATCTACTTTTTCGGTTAATTCCACTTCAATTAAATCATCAACCTCAAAATTTGGATTCTCTGAAACATCTAAGAAGCATTCTTCAATATATTTCTTATCATCTTCACTACTCTCAAATATCCTCTTTAAATGTTTCATAACTTATATATTACTTTTATTTAAGTATATTTCATTACCATATCTATCTATTTCCCAACCCTCTATTGGATTGCTTTGTAGATATCTATAATAAACTTTTGTTCTTTGAGTTATAGCATCACTTTCATTTTTTTTACCTAAACCTTTAATAGTTATTTCAGAACACCAATCATTCTTACTAATAAAGTCTGGTAAAATACCACTAAAGATCGTTTTTAATAAACCGAATATATTTGTTTGAACTAATTCAAAAGACCATCTATCATTAGTTTTAACTCTATAAACAAGTTCTACTTCACCTTGAGGTCTTCTATCTATTTCAACTCTAAAATCATTCTGACCATCTGAGAAATAATAGTAGTAAGTAGCACCTTCTAAACCTCCATCTTCAAATTGATAAGATTGAACTTCTTCACATAGAAATTGATAAAAATGTTCTAAATACTTCATAAAGTATATATTATTTAATAATTTTCTAAAAGAGAATAAAACTTTTTTATATATACACATACAATAAAAATATTGCGGGGTGGAGTAGTTGGTAGCTCGCTAGGCTCATAACCTAGAGGTCGCTGGTTCGAGTCCGGCCCCCGCTACTAAAAAAATTAAAAAGTATGAAAGGATTAGCAACATATTATTACGAAGCCGAGGGTTTAAACCCAGTCGGACGAGTTTGTATGTTGTAACGATTTGATTACTTTAAACAAACCCAGTCCGATTTCGGTCTGGGTTTTTTTATTTAAAAATATTTTAAAAAGATTTGGTAGATTTGAAAAGTTACCTTATCTTTGTAAAACAAAAGAAACAAATATGAAAAGAGTTCCTTCTATAAAGTCTAAAGTATTCAAAGCTTGGTGTAAAAACTTTGAACAATTTGACCCTTGTAGTTTTTCTACATTTAATGATGAAGTTTTATACGAAATATTCATATTAGGATATGAATAAAAAATATGGTCCCATCGTCTAATGGTTAGGACGTTAGGTTTTCATCCTAGAAATCGGAGTTCGATCCTCCGTGGGACTACAAAAGTCGGAGTAATTAACCGACTCTAACAAGAAGATGTATCACATATCGCAGTGAGATTTGGTACCAGTAATTTCTGATATATCTACTTGATTAACTACTTATGGTGTAAATTGGTTTGCACACGGGTCACACGGCCCGAGGGTTATGGGTTCGAGTCCTATGGGTAGTTCAAATATTGGAAGGTGGCAGAGTGGCTAAATGCGTTTGACTGTAAATCAAATCTCTTACGAGTACGGGGGTTCGAATCCCTCCCTTCCAACAAAATTAAAGGGAAAAGTAAAACTTTTAATATATAATAACATAAAATAGAAACAATGAAAAATTTCACATACATATCAGGAGTTATAGCGACAGGCGCGGGGCGTTTAGTCGAGAGACTGAGTTATGTTATGTAAGATTTTGACTCTACATATTTATTTAACCCAGTCTCAAAAGACTGGGTTTTTTTATTTCGGCAAGTACCGTTGGAATCTTATACATTCTATACACGTAGCGGGAAGTTGAAAACGTGGGTTCGAATCCCACCTTGTCGACAAAATTGGGCCATTGGTGAAGACGGCTATCATACCTGGTTTGCACCCAGGAGTCACGAGTTCGAGGCTCGTATGTGTCCACAATTGCAGGTATCGCCTAGTTGGTCGATGGCTCCGGATTTCCAATCCGGTCAGATAAGGTTCACACCGTGGGTTCGAATCCCACTACCTGCTCATTAAAAACGCGAGAGTGGGGTCGTGAGTTCGAACCTCACCTATCGCTCAAAAATTAATATATACTAAATGACAATATTTAAAAACATATTAGATGGTAAGCTCTACACTATTTACAAAAATAGTGATGGAACATTTACTGCATTTCCATCTGGAAAAGTTTTCGACAGAAACTCAATTTTAAAAAATTGTAAAATTGAAGACTTTGTTGTTTTTAAAATAGAAGCTAATAAAATTAAAGGTTTTATATAAAAAATAATTAAAGAGATATGGAAGATAAAGTGGTAATTAAAGGTGAATTTCAGGGAAGTAAAGCCTATTTTAGAGAAATCAAAAAAGAAAAATCAAAGATTGATTGTGTTGGTTTGATACTTAAAACATTCAAAAGAAAAAAGAAGTCCAAAAAATAACTGTACTTTTTTTATAAATAGAAATAAAAACAAATTTAATGAAAAATTTAATTCTATTTCTATTAATGTTTATAACAACATTTACCTATTCACAGACTCTACTTTCTTGGAATATTCAAAACTTAGGAGAGACTAAGTTTAAGAAAGACTCTGTTATTACACAGATTTCAAATGTTATAAAATCATCAAAAGCTGACATTATTGCTATTCAAGAAGTTGTAACTGGTCCTTATGGTGATTCTTGTATTATAAAAATTGCTAAAATTATAAATTATAATTATACAATTTCATCTAAAACTACAGGTAATGGATCTGAAAGATACGCTTTTCTTTATAATAATAATATAAAACTTAATTGGTCTAAATTAGATGCCAACTTACAAGATTCTATTGATAGAGAACCATTTATGGCATCTTTTAAGATAAACAAAAAAGATATAACAATAAGACAAGTTCATCTTGTTCCAACAAATAAAGTTCCTCAAAAAGAAGTTGAGGATTTGTATTGTTATAAGGATGGTCTTATTTGTGGAGATTTCAATCTTACTTGTAATCATCTTATTTATGTTCCTCTAAAGACATACTTCAACATGCCACTTTGTGGTAAAGGAACATCTCTTAAAAGAGATGGATCGGTTAGTGAAAATAACTATGACCATTTTTTAGTAGATAAAAAATATAAAATCATAGAGAGTAAAGTTTATATTTATTCTTATAAGGGAAATAAAAACACACTTTCTGATCATTTACCCATACTCATTAAATTAAAATAATATATACTTTATGAAGTATCTTAAAAGATTTAATGAGAGAATATCTATTTATAATTCTGAGTGGGAAAAAATGTTACCTCAAACTATAACAGTTTTTAAGGGTCAAGATTATGGAATTGATAAATGGATTTATAAAAAAGGAAATGTTATGTTGAATGCTGATATGATTCAAATAACATATGGCATTGAAGATCCAATGGCTCCTGATACTTTTGAAATTGATATTTATATTGTTAAAGATGATAGTGAAGAAAAAAGAAATGATTTAACAACTGTAGTTAGCTCAGGAACAATTGATTTTGATAGAAGTCCAGGTAAGCATATTCCAAATCTAAGATTAGATGTTGATATTACCTTCGGAGATGAGATGGCTTGTGAATTTACAATTAGTAAGAAAGGAGTCACAGTTTATCAGGACACAACTTATAACTCTAAATTCGATCCTACTAATACACTATTTGCAATTGGAGATGAGAGCTTGAAAAAGTTGGCTGATTTTTTCAACAGATTTAACCACGGAATAAAAATATCTTTAGAAGACTTAGATTTTTTAAGAAAAAAATAGACCGTACATACATTTATATATATGTATAAAAATGTATTTCTATGGCTTCAAAAGATAAAATGTTTTCAATAAGAATTCCAGAAAAATTATTAGAAGAATACAAACAATTTTGTGATGAAAATTCTATGAATGTTTCTAAGCGTATTAGAAAATTTATGGAAAAAGATGTTGAGAATTGGAAATTAAGAAAATCTCAAAAAAATTCTTAATGTGCTGCTCCGCCAGATTTTGCCTCTAAGAAATGATGAGCTTGATGTTGTAATGTACAGACTTTTAATTTTTTAGAGCTTATTGCTGGTATTTTACAAATTGCACCCACTAACTCAAATATTCCTATTCCAACAAGTATGCATTCTAATATTGTATGAACTATTGGGAAAAAATGAGAAAGAGCAGCCATTAATAAACCACCAACTGCCGGAAGTGCAACTCCTTTTACTGCTTCCCAATTTGGTGTAAATTTACTATTCTTAGTCATGTCGGCTTGTAATTCAGCTGCTTCAAAAATATAAGATTCCTTTTTTAAATTTATTTCTGTTTTAGGTGCAGCAGGAGCTTCATTTTTTTCACCTCCATGTCCTTCACCTCCTTCACCTCCTTCGCCTCCATGTCCTTCTCCACCAGCCAAAGTCATTAATCCATGAATTATATGATAAACTAAACCGGCAATTACACCTATCGTTATAAATTTTACTGCATTTTTCAATCCTCTAGCTAGTGCTGAAATTCCCATACAGATTCCATTTGTACCTCCTTTAATTAAAGTCTCTTTAAGTTTAGCTAGTGGATTAAAAACAAATCCTACAGATTCAACTAACCAACCAAATACTCCTTTTTTTTCAGGTTCTTCACCAATAAATCCAGATGCTAATTTTTTCCCAATTCCTTCTGACTTTTTCAAATCTGAAATTGGTTTTTTAAACTCTGTTCCGTCTTTAGCTTTAAATACCGCCTCTTCTCCTTCGATTCTCTCTATTGCTTTTGTTACTTGTTTTCCTTCTTTGTTAGTATAAGTTACTTCATCTCCTTCTTTTAACTCAACTTTCTTTTCTTCTGCTTCAAAAATTGCAGAGTTTATCTCTTCAATTTTACCACCTTCTGTCATAAAACCTTTTATTGAGTAATAAATTTTACCAACAGTTCCTCTTCTTTCAAGTGATTCCTGCATTAGTTTTTCAATATCAGCATCACCTTCAACATCTTTATATTCACCTGCTTCGTCTTCTAATCTTTTTGCGGCGTCTTCAGACATATTCCCAACATTACCAGCTGAGAATTTACCACATACTGTTTTAAGATCTTGAGATAAACTCGAAATTTCTTTTACACCGTTATCAGAAGACATTGTATCTACAGCTCCTTTCATTTTGTCAGTCATTCCTGAGCCAACTGCCTTTTTAATAACACCCATTGCTGCTGTAATTTTAGGTTTTGTTGCTTCCCAAACTTTTACAAAGAAGTTTTTTATTTTTGTAAATAAACTTTTGATTATATTTCCTATATTCGATAAGAAATCTTTAAAACTTTTTACAACTGATTTTCCTATCTCAATTCCTTTATCAACGATATTTGTCACACCGTTATACATATCACCTAATGTTGGTAATTTTTTTCCAAAAATTGTTAATTCTTCTGTAAGTAAATCTAATTTTTTTTCAGTGCCTTGATTTAAATATTCCCATACACAATCAATAATCCTATTATCGATTTTTGACAATGATAAATTTTCATTAACTAAGCCTACTATATCTTTAGAATATCCTTCTGATAAAAGTTCTAATTCAAAAATTGATTTATTTGATTTTTTTCCTAAGTTATAGTAATATTCATTGTTTGAATTTTCTGAAATTGTAGATTGATTTCTACTTTCTCTAAACTTTTCATAGTTTCTAATGTGTTTCATATTTCACTTATATTTTTATATTCATCATTTTTTTGTCCGAATTTTAAAACTGCTATTCCTATTAATAAAACGGTGTTTATAAGTACATTACCAAATTCAGTTGGTATTCCTATTCCAGATCCCCATTGATTTACAATAAAAAGTGCACCAGCTAATCCAATTGTTATAATTCCAGTAATGCTCCATATTCTATCTGAAATCCATTTTACAGCATTTTTAATATGGTTTTTAATTTCAGACCATATTGAACTTATTGTTGAGAAAAAACTTTCAGTTATTGTTGTTTTTTTCAATTCTTCTGTTATTTCTAATAGCACGTTTTCGAATGTAGATTTAAACAACTCTTTATTAGAAGTGTCAATATTAGATAAATCATCTTTTACTTTTTGTAAAAAAAATGGATTTAGAGCATCAATTGATTGTGCAAATTTATTTCTTAATTCGTAAAAATCTAAACCCTTTTTCAAAATCTCATTTTTATTAGAATCAAAATAACTTATCAAATCAGATTTGATATCTGAATGACTTTCACTTATAAACTCGGAGTATTTTTTTATCATCATCTTAGATATATATTAAAATTTATAATGCAAAATTTGGTATAATTAAAACTTTTTTCTATTTTTGTATAAAATAATGACAAAAACTCTAAAGAGAGTAGTAACTTTTTATATATAACAACAATGAGAACAAATATGACAAATATGATGAACCTGACACTCAATGTGGTGAATATTACGTTATGTAATATTAGACCATCTGAGGGTTCTCCTGTATTTAGTAAATTTGTCTTATAAAGTGTAAATTTATAACTAAATATAAAAAGAACCCTCAGATGAAAATCTGAGGGTTTTTTGTTTTAATAAAATTTGGCTCCTTCGTTCAACGGGACAGGACATCGCTCTTCTAAAGCGAGGATACAGGTTCGAATCCTGTAGGAGTTACTAAAATGGGCTTGTAGCTGATTTGGTTTTAGCTGGTGACTGTTAATCACTGTATGAAAAATTGAAATAAAGTAGGTTCGAATCCTGCCTGGCCCGCAAAAATAGTCTTGTAGCTCAATCGGGGGAGCGCCACTGTTACATAGTGGAGGGAGTCGGATCGTAACCGACCAGGACTACAAAAATTGGACTGTAGCTCAAATGGTCAGAGCGCGAAGCTGATACCTTCGAGGTAGTGGGATCGTTACCCGCCAGTCCAACAACATATAAGCACCTGTGGTCGAGTGGAGTAGAAATACGGAAGGCACTGGATTGCAAACCCAGTCACGGGGGTTCAAGTCCCTCCAGGTGCTCAACATAACGCTGATGTCGTATAATGGTCATTACATTGCCTTTGTAACGCAAATATGTGGGTTCGACTCCCTCCATCAGCTCAAAATTGGAGATTAGCTCAATTGGTAGAGCACTTGCCCGACATGCAAGAGGTAGTGGGATCGTAACCCACATCTCCAACAACAGATGGTGATTAAGAGTGTTACTTCGTGAAATTGGTATACACATTTGACTTATAATCAAACTTTTGAGGGTTCAAGTCCCTCAGTAAAATCACTCTCAATACTTTCCTCTGTTAAACTGCCTCAGTGGCGAAATTTGGTTGAAACGCGCTAGACTTAGGATCTAGTACCCAAGTGGCAAACGTTGTCGGTTCGAGTCCGACCTGAGGTACAAAAATTGCTCCAGTGGCGAAACTGGTTGAAACGCATGGGACTTAAAATCCCATACCCTGTGTGGTGAACGTTGTCGGTTCAAATCCGACCTGGAGTACAAAATGCCGCGGCTTAGTGGAAAAGAACATTGGCTCATATCCTATGTTAAGTGAGTTCGAACCTCATACGCGGTACAAATGAAGCACGTAGACTGGTTACATTCTGATCATATCATTTTATCAAACTCAAGTAATGATACTGTTTATAAAGAGTTCACTAAACATATGCGATCTAGAAAGTATTCACACCTAAGACTATTAATTAGTGACCACTGGAATAGAAACTTTGTTAGATATACTATAGATAATTCTCCACATTGGTATGAGTGTGATATAATTCAATGTCGAGGTAAAGACTATTACTTGACACTTTTTAACTTGACTGATAAAAAAGATATAATTTTTATTGAAAAGTCATATGTTAAATTTGATAGAGAAGAAAAATTAAATAAATTACTCAAATAGTGGAAGTTTTGGTAAATAAAGTCTTGTAGTTGCATTGTCTGCAAAAACAAGATATTTAGAATCTTCCCCAATAATATATTGATTGAGTATTTTGTGATGAACTTCTTCAGGAAGCACGTCTAAGAACAATCTTATATTAGTCACTTTCATATCAGATGCTAATATCTCTGGATTAAATCCTTCTGATTCAAATTTATGAGCAACGATATCCTGGCTATTATGATAAACCTTTCTTAATATTGAAGATCCTAAGTTTGCTGCTTCTTCTTCGAAATCAACATTTCTTTTATAAATGTATTGGTCAAGCTTTTTATTTCTTTGATCTAAGTTCATAACATAACAGTACCAGACCTCTTCTTCAAGTGCTACTGCATCAGATGTTGGAGATCCTGTTAGGTAAAAACTATATGTTGTTTGGTTTAATGTTACAATTATTTCATCATTTACTAATTCCATTTTATATCCAAGTGAGTTTCTACTGTCGTAGAAATTATAAAAATTATAGACTTCACCTGGTATATAATTGTTTATATTAAACCAAATATAGTATCCAACATTTTCATTTTCTCTCATAATTGGATCAAAATTTCTATACTTAACAGCTACATTTCTATATTCAACTGAAGATAGATCATAGTGTGATTTAGATATAATTGTTGTAGAATTCTCAATTAGTTCTCTATCAATTTGAGCATTATATTCTAACCTAATTGGTTCTCTAGTTAATGGTTTAAATTGAGTTTTGTTAGCAATTGCTGCTTTTTCTTGTGTGTCTTCTTGTCCAAATAACTCATCAATAGTTGTATTTTGAGTAAGTTTTTCAATTTTATTTCTAATTTCGCTATTGTCAGCTTTGACATTTGCTTTCTGAGTGTATTTTTTCAGAGTTAATTTATAATAAACAGCAGCGTTGTTAAAATTTCTAAATTGTTGAGCATGTTCAACTTGATACATTCTATTTAAATTACAGAAATAAAGAAAGTCTTCTTTTGACGGTCTTCTTTGTGGTCCAAATATTTCTTTAAATTGTTGTTTTGTGATATGAACTTCCATCGTTTCAAATAAGTTTAAATCAAATTGATTCATTACTATTTGGGAATCTGGAAAGTTATTTCCTTCAACTGATACTTTTAAATCTCCTTCACAAACAACATTATAAAGTTGATATTCATGTAGAATTGAATCTTGGCCCTTTTTATCAGCATCCGTGACAAAGTAAATTACCTGGTGACCAAATAATTGTTGGGCATCGTTGCTTAGTTTTTGTAAAAGAGCCACAGCCGTATTTTGTTGATAAGGATTATATAGTTGTGCTTTTTCATCGGTAGTCATTTGTGGAAGACCAGTCGATGAAGTATTGCAATTTGATCCACCGGAGCCAGCACCACCAGAAGTTGCACTACCTGTTTGGTTCATATTTGTATTTGGAACGAAATTTCCATTTGCATCATAGGTACCTAGCATATTTGATTGGCAACATTCCCTGATTCCAAAAAGATTAGATTTTCTATAGTCTTCGGATACATTCTGAAAGTCACCAATTAGGTTAATATCTTGTATTTTTACCGTTGAGTTAGTTTTATTTTCAATTGAATACTCAATTTGAAAAAATCTAATAGGATTAATTCTAGTAGTTGTTATGTTACCCTCTGTTAATAGTTCCCAATTAGACCATGTTTTTAAATTATCTTGTGAATATCTATATTTTAATTCACATCCATCGATTCCGGTAGGTGAAATTATCTCATAACTTTGAACTCTAAAAACTTTGTAAATGAAAGGAGAACTTATTATTTTTAAACTTCCTGATGGAATAGAAATCAAATCGCTTAAGTCAGATTCATCTCTTTCAATATCACCTTCTATGATATATTCTAATATTCTGATTGTCCCTACTTTAGAGTATCCTTTTCTTACCCATTTTATGTCAATATAAAGTGTTTCTTTACTATCAACTATGGGAAAATTTTCTATATTTCTTAATAAATCATACCATTGAGACCACATTTGGCCATCTCTAGAAATTCTATAATATTGTAGAAGATATCTACCTTCTGTAATACCTAAACCATCGTAAAAGAATTTGGTAAATTTTTTAACATTTTGTAAATCAATAAAACTTAAAATATATTCATCACCTTCTTGATAGAAAGTGGGTGTAAAATCAGCAGACGCGGTTGCTGCGGTAATGTCGAATTTATCCGAAATAGTTATTTTACCAGTTAAATTATCAGAAACAATTTGATACATAATCTATATATTAAAATTGGTATTCCGCAAATTTTTTTAACAAATATTTGGCAAAATAACAAACTCTTTGTATATTTGTATAAAATCTATCAAAGGATAGTAATTTAGAAAAGTTCTAAATTAAATTGAAATAATAAAATAAAAACTATGAATATTAAAGAAAAGTTCTTAGAATTAACAAGTCGAACTTACCCACACGGTACAGAACAAGAGCTATTTCCAATTTTATTTAATACTGTTGATGGACTTGAAACTGATGAGTTTGGAAATCTATTCATAAAAATCGGTGATAGTGACGTTATGTTTACCTCTCACTTAGATACAGCAACTTCTGCAAATACTACAGTAAATCACGTCTTTGATGATAAAATTATTAAAACAGATGGTAAATCTATTTTAGGTGCTGATGATAAAGCTGGTGTAACAATTATGTTGTATATGATTAAAAATCAAGTACCTGGTCTTTATTACTTTTTTTTAGGAGAAGAAGTCGGATGTGTTGGTTCTAAAAAAGTGGCCAGTGTTCAAAAAGAAAATAAAATTGATGGAATTAATAAAGTTATTTCTTTTGACCGAAGAGGTACAGACTCAGTTATCACTTTTCAAAGTGGTAAAAGATGTTGTTCTGATAATTTTGGTAAAACTTTATCTTCTCAACTTAATTTACAAAATGAATCATTCAGATATGAGACCGACCCTACAGGTATTCTAACAGACTCTGTTCAATTTATTAGTATCTATTCAGAATGTACAAATATATCAGTTGGTTACCAATCTGAGCATACATTTTCCGAAACTCAGAATATTGAACACTTAGAAAAATTAGCAGAGGCTTGTTTAAAAGTTGATTGGAATTCACTTCCGGTTGAGAGAGATCCATCTAAAGTTGAGTATAAATCTTATGGTAGTTGGGGTTATCCAGGGTGGGACGATGAAGATGATTACTATGGATATGGAAGTTCTAGAAAAAGCTATAACACTTATAACAATTGGGGTTCTATTACAAAACCAAAAATCAAAACTGACAATGTTTGGTTCCATGATAAGAAATATAACTATGTTTCTAAAATAGAAATCGAAGAGTATAGTAAAAAAGTTATATCTGTCGATATTTGTAAAGAAAGAATTGCTGAAGAAAAAACTATAATTGATTCTCTAATTAAATCTTTAGATATAGACTTTAAAAGTAGCGAATGGAATGGTTTTAAATATAAGTTAAATTATAAAGGTGGACATTCAACCGAATGTGATAGAAATGACTTGATTGATTATTTACCAGAATTAGATTATTCTAAAGGATGTGATTTGGGAGAAACACCAAATGATATGTTTGATGCTGACTCTTATATGGATATGTGTGATGGTATTTGGGACTAAAATTCGAATTATGAAATCAATAAAAGACAAATGGATAACTTCAAGTGTTAGATATACTAAAGTTGAATTTCATAATAAGACATTTAGAAGATACCATTATTGTTATAAAGGTAGAACAGCGGATATACTTTGGTTGGCTGATGATAGGTCTTTTTTGCCTGAGTCAATTGAACAAAAACTAGAAAAAGAATTTTCAAAATAAGTCGGGTAATTCCGACTTTTTAAATATTATTATATGTGGATTGTAAAAAAATATAAAAAAAAGAAAAGATTAAAAGAAATGATTTTTCATGAGTATGAGGTTGCTCTTGAAAAGAGAGACTATATAAGAACTGGTATTTTATCTAAAAGATTTATAAAAATTACTAAACTATGACAATCACTGAACTGAAATCAAAAATTGATGAAAAGTCAAAGTTATCAACTTTACTACATAACCAATTAAACAATCTACATCAAGAATTAACTCAATTAAAAAATGAATTCAATCAACTTGAAATGGAGGAGTTTGTTAATTATCTACAAATTGATGAAGTTATTGAGTTAGATACCTATTATTCATTTAGAGGTTATTGTAAAGATCCTAAATCTACCAATTCTTTACAATCTGGTGAAAAGATTAAAATTATAAAAAAGAATAAAAAATCAATTGTTATTGAAGTTGTTAAAAAGTTCAACCGAAGATGGGATGATGTCCAAAAGAAATCAGTTGTTATTGGTGATACAAATCCAGGTTGGAATATAAGAGTTGATTTAGATTCATTTTTTCATTTTTATCTAAGAAGTGAAACAATGAAATACGCATTTGAATCTTATGTTAAAAGAAAACATGCTTTAGATAGTTTATTTGATGAATAAAGAAGTGGAAATATTAAAGATAGGTAGTATTTTACCGGTGATGCCTATAAAAGGAACTAGAGTATATGATACTGCTCAGTTTAGAAACAAACAAACTATTATGGTTGTTTATGATGGTGGTGAACTTTTTGACTACTATGTAAATAAACTAAGAGAAAATTGTGGAGAGAAATATTCTTTTCAAAAAACAGCTCAGTCTATTGTTGGTTATTCTAATTCTTTTAGAAGTTCAACTACCTCTTTAAAAGGAATTTCAGATGGAGATCCACAAATTGGTCAGTCATATACTATAAATAAATCGAGTTGGTATACTTCTACGGTTATTAAAATAATAGATGGTGTTGTTTTAATAACTAAAAATTCTGTATATGCTATTCATAATATTTCGGACCTAAGAGAAGATAAACTAAAAGGAATCGGAATTTAGTATTTATAACTTAATATATACTATTATGAAGTATATTAAGCCAATAAACGAATTCAACCGAACAATCGGTTTTAGATATTCAACTCCACAAAATAAATTCAAAGTAATTTTTTATTGTTTTGGTGAATTGGATTCAGATTCTTTGGCTAAACTTTTATCGTACCTAGATATTCCTTATGAAAACATCTCAATAAATGAAAAAGAAGGTCACATTTCTTTTGAAGATGGTGATGCTGAATTTAATCTAGAGGTATCATTTGATTTCTCTGTTTATAGTGATCAAGAAATTGAAAAAATAATTGAAGATGTTAGGATTGGATTAAATAGAGAATTCAATGTTGAAACTATTCAGTTTTCTATAAAAGAATTGCCTAGATTAAGATGAAATACCTAAAGACATTTTTTGAAGGTGTTGGTGTAGCTAGTGTCAATGGCCGACATAAAGAATATAGATTAAAAAATCTACCCCATGTCGGTGATGATATTAAAGGTGATGGTGATATTTCAATATTTCAACAAGATTGGTTTGAAAAACTTTTACCAGATACAATCAAAATCAAATCTTATCCTAACTTAAAAAAACTTAATTTTGACCAAAGTTTGTCTGACTTAGATACTTCAAATCAAGTTTATACTTTGGAAAAAAATGACTGCACAATAGATAGTGATTTAATACAGTTTAATTACTATCATAGCACAATCAAAAGACCTGAAGATGTAACAGTAGATGGTGAGCCAGATATACTAGAATTTGACATACATTTTGTCAAAAACGAAGATGGAATAAAACTATTAGTAGATATTTCATACGGTGATAATATTTGTTTTGAATTTTCTATTGAGTCACCAAATAAAATAAATGTAATACATTACACTGGTATTGGATCTAAATATGATAGTGATACTCACGTAGGATTTACAGATGAATCTATAAAGGATTTAGTTAAATTCTTTAATTCATTTAATCACGGTATCAAATTGAGTGAAAAAGATTTAGCATTTTTAGATGAACATAAAGATAGTTATAAGCATGATATAAATAATAGTGACCATCTTTATACAGATAAATCAGATTTGATTAAGTTTGGAAACTCATTGAAAGAATCTACCGAAACTGATATTTTTCTTATCATTAATAATGCAAAAGCGCCAGAATATAAATACTTTCCTAAAGTTGCTAAGTATTTGACTATAAGAAATATTCCTTATAGAGTAGCAAAAAGTCTGGATGATGTCTTAAAATTTAATTCGGAATTTAATATTATAGGAGCTCTTTCAACCGGTTCGGACTTTAGTATGAAAAATCCCGAAAGTTCATCTGAATTCTCAACAAGTGAAATGGCTTTGAGAGTATTAAAATGTCCCATAATTGCTATGTGTTATGGATTTCAATCTATGGCTAAATTTTACGGACAACAAATAATCGGAGGTGATCTTAACTGTGACCAGTTTAATTTGACCGATTTTGATAGTGGTCATTTTTTATTCCAGGGAATAGATTTGACTAAACAAAAAGTTACTTTTTGTTTTCATGATTACCCGCTAAATGTTCCAAGTGGATTTGAGAATATAGCAATGCTTGGGGATGTAATTGCTGGAATTTCTAATTCGAATTTAGAAAGATATGGAATACTATTTCACCCTGAAGAAATTGAGGAGACTTATGTTATTTTAGATAATTTTGTAAATCATTGTGAGTCTAAAATGGTTCAAAAAGACACATTCAAATTACAGACATTCGAATCTTTTAGTAAAAAAAGATTTAAATAGTTTGGTCAAATTGAAACTTATCTATATCTTTGTAGTATAATTTTGACAAATAGTTAAAAAGAGAGTAATAATATTTAATATATAAGAAATAATGACAACAATTAACGTAAATATCGCAGTAGTTAACCCGCAACCTCAGGATCAGGATTCTAAGGAAGTGACTAACTATGTCTTTACAATAAGTTAATTTGAAACATTAAACGATTTGTAAAACCCAGTTAGTCAATGATTAACTGGGTTTTTTTATTTAAAAAAATATGGAATTGTGGTGGCAAAGGTTGCCGACCGGGCTGTCTACCTGGGTTATGTGAGTTCGAGTCTCATCAGTTCCGCAACGAGTAGTGACTAAGGTTATAAGCACGGGTGCATTGGAAGCATCAGTTAGCAGGTTCGATTCCTGTCTACTCGACAAATATGGATCTAGGGGATGCTTGGTGTGTCCGTCCGACTGTCACTCGGAAGATCAGGTGGGTTCGAATCCCATTAGATCCGCACAAAGTAACAAATTGGTGGTGAAAGGTACTCTTTAGAGAATAGAGTAAAATAATTCTCAATAACTAGGTGTAGCTCAGTAGGTAGAGCGGGGAGTTTGGGACTCTCAGGCCGGAGGTTCGAGCCTCTCACTTAGACTTAAATTGCCCTGTAGACGAATTGGCAAAGTCACCACACTTTGAATGTGGATTTTCTGAAGGTTCGAGTCCTTCCGGGGTAGCAAATTTAAATAAAAATCTAAATGGCAATTATATAATTTCTTTTTGAAACTTCTTCTGGTGACTCAAAATGACTTATTGACAAACTAAAGAAATCAAAAAAAAACTTTATAATGAAGGAAGAAGAAAGGTAGAAAGACCTGATTATGAAATTCTGAAAAATGAGATTTCAGAAAATGGTTACTCCGCAACTGGTAGAAAATATGGTGTTAGTGATAATGCTATAAGAAAGTGGATAAAATATTACGAAAAAGTATAAACGATATGATAGACGGAACATTATACATTGATAATTTTATAGATAACGATAGTTTTCTATTTGATACACTAAGAGATAATTCTGATTGGGATAGAAGAATGGCTTCTAGATTAACAACATCATT
>Ga0315909_10000582_pt1 | contig 49600 bp, 71 predicted proteins | sample LakEriMetagenome_11_FD_203527 | JGI IMG/M metagenome (GOLD analysis project Ga0315909, IMG submission 203527) | Freshwater fungal communities from buoy surface, Lake Erie, Ohio, United States - Buoy 2 MA125 | ecosystem: Environmental > Aquatic > Freshwater > Lake | place: USA: Lake Erie, Ohio... | reverse complement strand
CTTCAGGAGAATCTGGTACAAGCGGTGAGAGTGGTTCTTCAGGTAGTTCAGGAGAATCTGGTACAAGCGGTGAGAGTGGTTCTGCTGGATCTTCAGGTGAATCTGGTACAAACGGAGAATCTGGTACAAGTGGAGAATCTGGTTCTTCAGGTAGTTCTGGAGAGAGTGGTACTTCAGGTGAATCAGGAACATCAGGTGAGTCTGGTTCTTCAGGTAGTTCTGGAGAGAGTGGTACATCAGGTGAATCAGGAACATCAGGTATTTCTGGTATAAACGGTGTTGATGGTACATCAGGCGAGTCTGGAACAAGCGGTGAATCAGGAACATCAGGGGAATCAGGAACATCAGGGGAATCAGGAACAAGCGGTGAATCAGGAACATCAGGGGAATCAGGAACATCAGGGGAATCAGGAACTTCAGGAGAAAGTGGAACATCTGGTGAAAACGGAACCTCAGGAGAGAGTGGTACATCAGGTGAGTCTGGAACGAGCGGAGAAAGTGGATCTTCAGGAACATCTGGGGAATCAGGAACTTCAGGAGAAAGCGGAACATCAGGTGTGAGTGGTATTTCGGTTGGTCAAACATATTATTTTAATGAGAGCCAAAACAGCGATGTTTCAGGTTACAAAGTTTTATCGACACAACCATCAACAGGAACAACACAAACAGTAACAACAAATTTAACTAGCGGACAACAAAACGTATTGGTTTCTGATTATATAACACCTGAATTAGGGTTTTCGGTAATACCTGGTGGTGTGCAAAGATTTCATTTACATTATTTGAAACCTGCAAGTAATGATGATATTGATGCTTATGTTGAAATACAATTAGCTGATAACACTGGAACACCGATTGGACCGACAATAACATCAAATGTTGTACTAATTGGTTGGGTTAGTTCGATAATTCCTGTTGAAGTTAATATGGATATTGTATTACCAACAACAACTATTGACCCAACAAATAGAATGATTGTTAGATTATACATTAGCAATAATGATTCAACAACACATTCAGTAGGTTATTATACTGAAGGTAATTCATATTATTCTTTTGTAGTGACTTCGGTTGGCGCTATTGCGGGTTCATCAGGGAGTTCGGGTTCTTCTGGAACCTCAGGCGTTGATGGTACATCAGGATCTTCAGGTGAATCAGGAACAAGTGGTTCTTCAGGATATAGCTTTAATTGGTTAGGTGTTTGGGACGGTGATCCAATAACTGGGTCAACAATATCTTATGGCTTAAATGATGTTGTTTATTACAACGGAATAACTTATATATTTACAAACACAACGGCTTCTGGTATAGGTTCAAACCCACCAGACTCAAACCCTGATTGGGATGTGATGGCTGTATCTGGTTCATCAGGTACAAGCGGATTTACATCAACAAGTGGTGGCACAGCTGTAACAGGCGTAACATTAACTAATACAATACTTGAAATACAAAACAGTGATAGCACAACAGTCCAAGTTGATTTCGATCCAACTGACGATGTGCAATCAAAAGAAGGTGTAACAACACATGGATTTATTTTCTTAGATGAAAATAGCTTTACTGGTGATACATTTAATCTTATATTTACAACAAGTTCTAATACGGATACAATACAGGTTAAAGAATTACAGGTAACAGGTTTTACAGCTAAATTAACATATGTTGTTTTAGATGTGGTTAACACGGGATCAACAGAAAACTATATTGTTGTATTACCACCATTTGTAAGCGCAAACGATGAGAGTAGAGTTATTAAGTTTGTCACAAAAAGAAACAACTTAAATAATTTAAATGATTTAATTGTTGCGAGTAAATGGGTTTCAGGGGGTACACAAGATAGAATTATCGCATCTAACATAAACACTAGAGTTACAAATGGTGGATATTTCTTCCCGTTAGAAACTTTAGAAAGTGTTGAGTTATTATACGATGGTTATGATTGGTTGGTTGTTAATACACAAAAACAACAATACGTTCAAGCAACACCTGTTAATTATTTACTGTTTGGGACAAACGGAACCGCAGGTTCGTTTAAAAATAGAGACATAAACAATTTATTATAATGAGACTATTAGAAGTTATAAAAGGTAAAGGTCCGTCTTGCGATTTAGAAATCGAAGATGGTCTTGAGTTCCCTGAGGATAAGTTTGAGACAGCAAAAGCTTTTATTGAGTTTTGTTGTAAAGAATTAGACTTGTCTGGCGACTTCAAATGTTTGTTATGCCATGATCGTGATAAAAATGGTGTTGTAACAACAGCATTTTATCGTGATAAAGATAAACTTGTTTGTGTTTACGCAAAAAACAGAATGTTAGGTGATGTCATGAGAAGTGTGGCCCATGAAATGGTTCATAAGAAACAATATGAAGATGATCGTATTGTAAAACCAGTACAAGACATTGGTGGTGAAATAGAAGACGAGGCAAACGCAGTTGCGGGTCAGCTTGTTAAGAAATTCATCAAAACGCAGGAAAGAGGTAAGAATTTATTTGAATCAGTTGATTACATAAATTCAACTAAGCTTCTTCTTTAGTCTGTAAATACTGTTTGTGTTTAGCTTTTAAGATTTCTTCACGTCTTTCAACGCATTTCTTTTTAAATTCTTTTCTTTCACGTAATTCATCGTGAATCTTTGTTTTAAAAACCTTATTTTTGTAGGTCTTTAGGGCTTTTTCTATATTACCCTTTACTTCGATGTATAGCATACATATAAATATGAAAAAAACTTTGAAAATATTTTGTTGTTAAAAGATTATTTACTAATATTGTGCCATGGAAAAAAAATCTAGAGTTGAGTATCTCTATGATAACTCATTTAAGGCGACATATAGAAAGGCTGTTAAAAGACAACAGTTAACTAAGTTTGACAATAGACACGAGGGTTTTACTAGTTTGCACCATATGGTGTATAATGACCCAGAAGATCTTTTCTATGATTACAGGTTATTCTCCTTCCTATCAAATATGGGGATACCCCCAACCGATTATTTGGGTGAAGAAAAAACACCAAGAGAGGTTGCTTTTAGCTTTCTAGTTGAGTGCGATCCAACCCCAAATAAAGAAAACTTGCAATGGTTACTCGGTTTATATAGAAACCAATTAATCTCTTACACCCCAAATAACCCTGATGCCGTTATTAACCATAATTTTTATGAGGATTTATATACAACTGTTAAATCGTCATTGGAAACTTTTGCTTTCCTTAAAAAAACAAACGTTTTAGCGGAAAGTAAGAGAGATATTAACAAATACCCAGATTACCAAACGCTTAATGAGGTTGTGTTACCATACACTATGATGGATGATGACGGTTCTTCTGATAATGTACACACTCTAGATCCGAAGGAATTAAGATGTATACAAAACCACCAAAACTTTATTGAAAAAAATAAGGAATACGACCCAATGATTGGGCGTGCTGAATTAGTTTTTGAAAACAAAGATTGGGTTATTGTTATAACTCATGATAGAGAAGCAAACGTTGAATTTGGTAAATACACAACTTGGTGTACTGCTGGTACAAGATATGGTAATATGTTTGACTCATATCATGGACGTGGTGAGTTATTCGTGTTAATTAAGAAAGGTTATGGTTCCAAGAAAGCCGCTAAAAACGACCCAAATGTCCGCATGCAATTCCATTTTGAGGATCAGCAATATATGAACGTTCCAGACAGACCGATTGACATAAACGACTTCTTTTATACAAATAAAGATATTAAAGACTATTTTAAAAAGTACATTACTAAAACTGTTTTACCAAAAAGACAGTTAAAGAACAAAGTTAATGATGACATTCAGTTTTTATTGAAATTAGGTTACGGTGATCAAATCATTAAAATGTTGAAGGAGTCTAAACCCAAAGTTTTGGATTTCAGTGGTAATAAAATGGATTCTGATATTTTAAATGAAATTGGTGACATCGAAAGTTTGGAAAAATTAGACTTTTCTGATTGCGGTTTAGAGTCATTACCCGAGTCAATCAAAAACCTTAAGAACTTAAAATATTTAAAGGTTAGAAATAATTTGTTGACTGAGGTTCCGTCTTGGGTTAATCAGTTAACAGGTTTAAATTTTATTGATTTATCTGGCTGCAAAATTGAAAATAAATTTGATTTAACTGGTTTGGTTAATTTAACTGACATTGTTTTGGATTACAACAGTAAATTAAAAGAGTTACCAACTGGTATAAACACGTTGAGTAGTTTAGCTAGATTAACAGCATCTAACTGTAATATAAAAACAATTACAGATGACATATTGGATTGTAATAAATTATATTTGGTGGATTTTCACGGTAACGAAAAATTATCAAATATCCCCGATAAATTAAGTTCATTACCCGAGATTATTGCTATTTGTATTGATGATACCTCAATAAGCGGAGAAAAGATAACCTCTTTAAGTAAAAATAAAAGAGGTCCAGAAGTTGCGATTATCAAATACGATAATTAATTTGTTAATAACGGCTTCCTATTGCGTTTAATCGTTGTTATGGTGTATTTACCCATAAGATCAAAAATAAGCGAATTTAAGGATTCTAAATTACTTTTTATTATTGAAATTGGGTGGCTGTTGGCGCTGTCGATGACATGCACTTCAGCCATTTTTCTACATATTCTTACCTCTAAAATCATTAATACAATAATATTAGTTTTATTTTTAAGAATAAAGCGAAAAAACAAGATATTTATATATAATGAGAAAATCTGACCAATATAGAAAATTGATAATTGAACAAATCCTTAGTGAAGGAAAATCGGAAAACAACCGTGTTCAGTTGTCATATAATCGCCTGGAAAACACGGGTTTATATCGTGAAATCATCACAATCGATGAGATTAAAAAAGCGACAAAAAATTTTGATGAGGAAACCTCTTTAGATTTTTTTCTAGAAGATTTTCTACATAACAGAATCTCAGGTCTTTTAGAAGAGTCTGGTTATTCCATTGATATGGATGCTGTTGACATTAATTCATCTGATTTTTACGATGGGTACCAAATGAAAATACCTATCTTAAAAGAAGGTGATGAATTATTAGAGGATTTATTTAATGAGATTGATGCTGAGTTGGAGCCAAAACCAGCCCCAGTACCAGTACCACCAGCCCCAGCACCAAAACCTTCGCCTGTTATCAATAAACAGGTAAAAAATACAGTAAAAAACGTTCCAATTACAAAGGAACCAACAGCGGGTCAAACACCCCATATTCCAATACAAGCAAAAGCTAAAAAAACACAAAACCCAAGGAGAGTGGATTTGGTTTTAAAATCCGTATTTGAAAGTAAGTTTAATGATTATAAATTATCTACAGATCTTGGGGATTGGAAACCAATTAAAACGTTAAAAGAGGATGGTAAATTAATGATTACATGGGAATCAGTTAAAGCACCAACAATTCTTGTTGAAACAGTTTTATTCCCAGGTGATTCAAACAAAGTTAAAATCAAAGTTAAAAACAGACAAGGTAAAATTTTTATTAACCATTTCTTTGAAATTTATAGAATCCCAACGGACGCTTTTGTAGCAGAAAGATTTTTCCGTAAAACATATTTTAATCTACTTAAAAAATTCATCGATACTAGAGTTATTACATTAGAACCGTTTAATACTGAGTTTATTTTCTGGAAAACAGACAATCCAAGTTTCTCGTACTCTTTTAGTTCACCAAATAAGAACAAAATTATTTTAGACTTAATAGGTTTCATTAGCACAGCTAGAAAACCAATTCTGGACGACTTTTTTGAACAAAATAATTTAAAACATAAGCAAGGTTATTTACAGACATTGCTTGATGCAGCTGAAGCAGCTGGTATCTTCAGATTTAAAAGGGAAGGTAATGAAATTATTATTTTGAAAGGTCCTAATTATAAATCCTTCTTAAATGGGAAACTTAGAAGAGTAACAACATGAGTTATAGACAAATTGAAATAATATCCTGTAGCATGGATATCGTGATCATTTTTTCACCATTCCTATTATTATTTGGTGGTGGGGTAACATTATTCTTATGGTCATTCTACTTTATATATCTACCGTATTTGTTTTTTAATGTTTACAAATACAACCATAAGAAAAGAAAAAAACACGAATTAGATACCGAATTGAAAAAAATTGACCATAAAGATTTGGTTATTCACTAAATTTTACTATTTTTGTACCTATGGTACAGATATTAGGGGATATTCACGGTAATTTCCAAAAACTTTACATGAAGGCCATGGCCGTAAAAGACACCACTATTATACAGGTTGGTGATTTTGGCGTTGGTTTCCGTAGTCGTGCTAGAATGGACGAGGAGATGATCGACATCAATAAAAAACTAGCAAAAAACAATAACAATTTATTAATTATTCGTGGTAATCACGATGACCCAGCATATTTTGACGGTAACTACAACTTTAGTAATATAGAGTTCTTACCTGACTATACTGTTAGAAACATTGAGGGTAGGAGTTATCTATTTGTTGGTGGTGCCATTAGTATTGATAGATGCCAAAGAAGAGCTGGTGTTGATTATTGGCCAGAAGAAAGATTTGTTTTAGATGTTGATAAGTTAAATGCGATTGAAGAAAACATTGATGTTGTGATTGCGCATAGCTCCCCAAGTTTCTGTGAACCAGTTCATTTTAACGAATTAGTTTGGTGGTTTGTTGCACAAGACCCTTCTTTGCATGATGCATTACTACAAGAAAGAAAAGATTTTGAAACAATGTACAGAACGTTGAAATTAAACGGTAATAGAGTTGAATATTGGTTCAACGGACACTTTCATTTTACAAAAGAAGAATTAATAGAAGATACTAACTTTATGTTGCTTGGTATCGATAAATTTTACGAATTTAACCATTAATATGAGTAACGAACAAAAACCAAAAGGCGTGCTATTCGGTGTATTAGCTTACATGTCAGATGAAGAATACCAAACTTTTCTTGGAAAAGTAAAAGAAGGCTCGGAAGCGGAGATTATCTTAACCGTAAACGCTGCGTTAAGATATGCACAATCAAAAGGCGCTTTCTCGCTTGAAGAATCAGAAGTAATAATAAATGCACTTAGAATTTTTAGTTTAGAAAATGGAGAAACCAAAGGTAGTTAATTTACTGGAATGCCCAGAATGTAATATCCCCAAAGGATGGGGTAACGAAGTTATAATCGCTAATAACGAACTTTATTGTGGAAAGTTATTAGTTTTTAAAAAGGGGTGTAAGTTCTCAATGCACTACCACATGATTAAAGATGAAACTTGGTTTGTGGATAAAGGGTCGTTCATTTATAGATGGATCGATACTGAGACAGCTGAGGTGAATGAGCAATACCTTTACCCAGGTGATTCCGTTAGACAGTTACCAGGTCAACCACATCAATTGGAAGCAATAACAGATGGTGTTGTATTTGAAGTGTCAACAACACACTTTGATTCGGACTCATACAGAGTTTGGAGAGGTGATTCCCAAAAAAATGTTGGCTAGAATTTGTTTTTTAATAAAAAATTTTTTATTATTATAAAATATGGGATTATTGTACAGTATCGCTAAGTGGAGCGTAAACAAATTAATTAAACAAGGCGTGGACTTAACCAACCTAGTTGAAACCGATGATTTAACAAAAAGAATCAGAACCGCAGCTAATTCCTTGAATGAGGAGTTAATAGGTTTGCAGGATAAATTTGCGCTTAAACGTGTTGAAATAATTGAGTTACAAAACCAGCTTATTGAAGTTATCGAACCAACCGTTATGACTTTATTAGCTGAAACAGAAGATAATTTGATCAAAACAACAATGACAAAGATTTGGTATGATAAAATGACCATGATTAACAAAGCTGTTGATGAACATGAGGATCTAATAGCCGATTTCGCTAAGAAACATGAACAATTACAAAAACTTGAAAGTAAATTATAGTAGATATGAAATTTAAAGATTTAACAGAACAACAAATTAACAAAGCAAGAGAGATTTACACCGACAAGGATTTATCTTGGGATGATAGAATGAAATTGCTTATGGATTTATTTGGTAAATCCGAAAGAACAGTTAGAAAATGGTGTTCTGAAAAATTAAACTTTAAAGAAAAGGTTGAGGTTGAGTCAGAACAATATCTGATGGCTAAGCAGAGACAAACAAATAAAGAACAAAAAATGTTCCTTATTACTTGGGCTCAGAATGACACACCAGTACATAAACCATTCTTTGAAAATATAAAAGCATATGCTGACTTTTTAGGTGCTGATATACACGTTATTGCTGGACGTTACAAAAACCCAACATCAGTGTTTACAGATAAAGACCATGAAGAGTGGGACAGCGCTGTTGTACCTTATTTGGATGCGAATAGACATGATGTGCACAAATATGTGTCAATCATGTCCGACTTTAAGATCCAACCAACAGCAACCAACCCAATGAGCGGTTTGCAAGGTGTGAGTGGTATTAATTCGTGCATCTTTGGCGCACCGAAAGTACAGCTTGAAATGATTTCAGTTCTTGAGGGTAATAAACCAAAAATGATGTTAACCACAGGCGCTGTAACCAAATTAAACTACACGGATTCAAAAGCTGGTAAGAAAGGTGAGTTTCACCACACATATGGTTTTGCGATCGTTGAGATTAAAGATGAGGATACATTCTATGTTAGACAAGTAACAGCACATGATAGAACTGGTAATTTTACCGATCTTTGTCATAAAGTTGAGGGTGGTCAGGTGAGTAAAGTTGATTCATTGTCAGCAATTGTGTTTGGTGACATTCACTATGGACATCATGATCAAGATGTGATTGATAAGACACATGAATTATTGGGTAAAATGAAACCAGAACATGTTATCCTACATGACGTGTTTGACGGTAACTCAATTAGCCACCATGAAATGAAAGATCCGTTTATTCAGTTTGCGAAAGAAATGAACGGCACCAACTCAGTTGAAAACGAGATAAATAATATGCTCGAGGGGTTGGAGTCTTTTAGAGATTATAAAAATGTTGTTATTGTTAGAAGTAACCATGATGACTTTTTAGATCGATGGTTAAAGAATGAGGATTGGAAAAGACAACCAACAAGTAAAAACTCTTTGATGTATATGGAATACTCCGCAATGCTTCTGAGACAATACGCTAAAGGTGATGTTAAAGGTGTTATACCAGAGATAATTAACCAGAAGTTTCCTAAGTTCATCACATTGAATAGGAACGCTTCTTACATTGTTAAAGATTGGGAACTAGGACAACATGGCGATGTGGGTTCAAATGGCAGCAGAGGGTCTCTAAATCAGTTTAGAACACTAAACACGAAGATCATTGTTGGTCATTACCATTCACCAGGGAGAAAAGACGGTGCTTTAGCGGTTGGTACCTCAACAAAACTAAGAGTTGGTTATAATATTGGCCCAAGCTCATGGTTACAATCGCATGTGATTATCCATAAAGATGGGAGAGCACAACATATTAATTTTATTAAAGACAACAACGGTGAAACAGGTTTCACCACATTTAAAATATAAGAGATGAAAAATTTTAGGACAAGAGATGGAGTTATTATTGAGAATGTGTCCGAGTATGTATCAGAGTGGTTAGGACAACACCCAGATTCTGAGGTTTATATTGGCTGCGACTCACAAGAAGTTGGTGACAAAGTTAATTATGTTACAACAATTTGTTTATATGAGTTTGGTAGAGGTGCCCATGTTATACACCTTAAAGAAATTGAACCAAGACCAAAGAAAGGTGATCCTGTAGCAAACATGCACCCAAAGTTATGGTCTGAAGTTGTTAGATCAGTTAATGTTGCTGAATCTTTGAAGGACATTAATGTTAAAATAACTGTGCACGTTGATTACAATTCAAAACAAAGTGAGAAGTCAAATCAATTGTACGAAGCGGGTATTGGTTACGCTAAATCAATGGGATATGATGCCGTTGGTAAGCCAGATGCATGGGCCGCAAGCTCAGCAGCGGATAATTATTGTAGATAAAAATAAAGTTATGACTATACAAGAAATCGCTAGAGTAGCACATGAATTGAATAGAGCTTATTGCGAAAGCATAGGTGATCATTCACAACCAGATTGGGATAATGCACCAGATTGGCAAAAATCATCAGCAGTTAACGGTGTGCAGTTTCACATCAATAACCCTGAAGCATCACCTTCAGCATCACATGACTCATGGATGAAACAAAAAACTGAAGAAGGTTGGAAGTATGGACCTGTTAAAGATGCGGATAAAAAGGAACACCCATGCTATGTTCCATACGAAGAATTACCAACTGAGCAAAAATCTAAAGACTACATTTTCAGACAAACAATTCATAGTTTGAAAAATTTTTTAGAAAAATAATTGTTTTTTTTGAAACTTTTCGTAATATTGAAGTATATATAGAAAAATAATAAGAATTTCGATGAGAAACTTTACAAATATAGGAAGAACATTTGGTGATGAGAATCGCCCAGGGTCCCTATTGTAAAAATCTCAAGTAAAAATATACTAGATACAATAAGGAACCCAGGGAGAGATCTCTGGGTTTTTTCGTTTAAAAGAAAAAAAATGAAAAAACTTTAAAATATATTTGGTGGTAGAGAAATTAGTTATTAGTTTTGTACCACAATTCTGAAAAGAAAACGTTCTTTGAGAAAAAAATAAAAAAAAATGTTGCAAACATTTGGAAGTTTAAAAAATCCTTCTTAATTTTGTAGCATCGAAAGATAAAGGGGATGGTTACAGCACATTAACATGTAACGGATAAATACAAACAAAATCCATCCCGATATTTGGTGCGGTAGCTCAGTTGGTAGAGCAAGGGACTGAAAATCCCTGTGTCGCAGGTTCGATTCCTGCCCGCACCACCAAAGATAGGTTGGCTTTGCCATAAAACCGTGGTTCCCTATCATGTTCTTTGACATATTGGAAAATCAAAACGGTCCATCAGTCCAGCTGGAGTGGACGCTGCCCTGTCACGGCAGAGATCACGGGTTCGAGTCCCGTATGGACCGCAAAGATAAAATAATGAGGATGGTTTCTGCATATTTCTTTAGGCTGTTAACCTCGTGGTCGTTGGTTCGAATCCAACCTTTGAACACAGCCTTAAGTGGCACGTTCAGAGTAGCTCAGTTGGTTAGAGCACGTACAATTCATCCTGTATTTTATCTTAACTTAATGGGAATGCATTCAGCAAATTTTACAAAATCAAACTTTTACTTTGACAAAAAACGCATTCCGAAATTTGGTCTCGTAGCTCAGCTGGATAGAGCAACTGCCTTCTAAGCAGTAGGTCACAGGTTCGAATCCTGTCGGGATCACAAAACTAACTAAAGTAAGAAAGCTCGTACTGACTCTTAACTGAGAGGTACATGTATACTAGAAGGCAGGTGAAGTTCCTGAAAGTTAGTTTTACTAAGAAACCGAGGACTTTATCTATTGGACTTCATACAATGGAAGCTTTTTGGTGAGGCAAAACCATAAGATATTGCGGGGTAGTAGCAGAGGTAGCTCGCTAGGCTCATAACCTAGAGGTCGGGGGTTCGAATCCCTCTCCCGCTACTAAAATAGCTCTATAGCAAGCACGTTAACGTAGCTGCGAGTGGGTAAATGATGGTAAAATGGTTAGACACTCCTTAATACTAGGATCGGAGCGAAAGTCTAAGGATTATTGCATGTAATTTACAAGGTGGGTTCGATTCCTACTGGGGCTACTGGGAGTGTTCGCAGTAGGGGTCTGTTCGAGACGGTAGTAACATACACTTAAAATCGGGGTTACAAAGAGTCGGACCGTTTATTCAGTTTTGGGTGTTAAAAACTGGCGTTTTTGGTAATGGTTTATTGTGAAAACCTATGCCCGTGATGTTAGTGGGTTTGATCACCCCATTCACGTTAATCGTGACGAAACTTCCCAGGGAGTAGTCACAAATGCGGGAGTAGCTCAGTCGGTAGAGCACAACCTTGCCAAGGTTGGGGTCGCCAGTTCGAACCTGGTCTCCCGCTCCATGCGGATGTCGTATAATGGCTATTACTCCAGCCTTCCAAGCTGGAGATGTGAGTTCGATTCTCACTATCCGCTCAACTAATGATGAAAGAGTAATTAAACGAGTATCCTGAGGGAACACTGCCAGAATCCCACAACAGATAGGACGGAGAAAAGTTAATGAAAGACAATGGCGCATCGGGAACTCATGGGGCCGCAATCCCAACTGAGTATGAAAGGCACACACCAATAGCCTTCTTTATTCCGCACTGGTAAAAAATTTGGTCGACTCATTAGTAATTGGGGGTGTGGTGTAGTGGTAACACGCTGTAAAAAAAGTGAATCTGATGAGATTCCATACAGCATATAATTTTGCATCTCAAGCCTGAACCAGAGGTTCGATTCCTCTCATCCCCGCAAATTGTGATGTAGCTCAGAGGCAGAGCAGGGAGCTGTTAACTCTCAGGTCGGGATCTCGGAATTCCCCATCACAGCAAAAAACAATGGTTTTCCCCACTCAACGGATGTCGACAATCCAGAGTGGAATCGGAATTCAGCACCCTCAGCCTGGGCCCAGAGAAAACTCTGATGAAGCTGTTAAGAATGGAGCGAGACGGGTACTCCATCATTGTTTTTATTTGGTCGGTTCATCTAGGGGTTAGGATTCAAGGTTTTCATCCTTGCCACACGGGTTCGAATCCCGTACCGACTACGATAGAGGTATAGGGCTTGACCCTTGAGGCGAAGTACAAGCCATGGTCACTGAATGTAAACCAACCTCTAGCACCATTGTGTTGTTCTCTTGAGAAAAGAGAGTGCGGTCATAACAGTTATTTTAAGTTAAGGGTGGTTAAACAACAAACTTAAACTATTGGCTGATGGCGGTACACCACACAACACTGAGGGCTCTCTCCCTCAAATAGTCAGGTGGCAAATGGGTGTCACAGCTGCTTCGGGGGCTGTATCACGCTCCCTATAATGGGGAGTTCAGGTTCGAATCCTGTCCTGACTACGATGAGCAACACGGTGGCTACGTGTTAAAAAGATGGATAACGTGCCAGTGATGACCAATGGGACTGTTCGTAAGAATGGTGTACGTGTCACGAAAAGAGCCCCCATCAGGAAGGAAAGTCCGCAACTAAACCTGCTTACACTTTGGACCGTAAAGTGAAATAGTCAGGTGGCGGAATGTAGACGCTGAAAGTATCCTAAACTCTATACCAAGCAAACAGAAACAATGTAACCGAAACTTGGTGATAATAATAGAGAATACAGGTTCAAGTCCTGTCCTGACTACAATTGCCATGCTACCCACACCTAGGGTTAGTGAGTCACTTAAAGGGGTACAGTCTGTACTACAAGGCAGACCATGGTAATAACTAGTGATATAGCTCAATTGGTGAGAGCACATGCCTTATACGCATTAGGTTACGAGTTCGAGTCTCGTTATCACTACAATGAGTAAGAGATACTCAGCAGACTTGTCAATGTCTCATTTAAACTTGATAGGGTATCGGACTGGACATCCTAATATCCACATAGAAGACTATCTCATGGGTAGAAACTGGGTGTGGCTCTATAAAACGCCAGTCTCGTGGGGATAAAGCTAGGTAACAGAGGCTCCCAGTAGTTTGACTTTTTTAACGGGGATGCCCAGCAGGTTGTTTCAAAGTAAACAAACCGATATGACTACTCATCCGTAATCTCAAGGTGGGGAAAAATGGCTGACTGCGTAATGCGGGATGGTGCCCAAGCCCCCAAGACCGAAAGGTTGTAAGGTTGCCCAGTGCAGGTTCGAGTCCTGTGTCAGCCACAAAAAACCCTCACAGAGGCTGGTGCCACCAGTGAACGACCCGAAGAAACGGGATTAGGATCCAAGTTCACTGAAAGCATGTCTTCGGACTGAAATGGTGGTCGGGGTTTTTTAAAAATGGTGTCTCGGTAAGCTCTGACGAAAGTCAACTACGAGGTCTCGTCTGGCAGAAGGCCTCTGATCCAGACCAAATTGCCTGAATAGCTCAGCTGGCCAGAGCGCCTCACTTGTAATGAGGATGTCGGGGGTTCGAATCCCTCTTCAGGCTCCATTTTTCCAATATGTTATTCTAAACACTTGTTTTTTCCGTTTATTTTCATATAATTATATAAAAAAATATATGGCAAACGGTGTTTATAAAATAACTGAAGATTTCGAAAAAGCACTATCCGATTATACTGGTGCTCCTTATGTGGTTACAGTTGATAACCAAAGTAACGCTTTATTCTTGGCGTTATATTACGAAAAAAATGTAAAAAAATCTATAAAAGTTGATACAATTACTATACCTAGTAGGACGTATCCATCGGTTCCTTGTGAAATCATACATAATGGTTTAAAAGTAGATTTTGAACCTGTTGAAGGTAAAACCATCAAAGGTGCCTACGAACTTAAAGGTAGTAATGTTTGGGATTCCGCATTAAGTTTTACAAACAATATGTATAAAACTGGGACACACATGTGTATCTCATTTACAGGGCCTTACAAACACTTCAAATTATCAAAGGGTGGTGCTATTTTGACAGATAGTCACGAAGCTTATCTTTGGTTTAAACGTGCCAGATATTCTGGTAGACGTGAATGTTCTTATCATGATGATAATTTGGATATGTTGGGGTGGAATTACTATATGATGCCAGAGTTAGCAACTAGAGGTTTACTACTTATGGGGCAATTTTATGATATACAAGGTAAACCAAAACATAATGAAGATTTAGAATTACCTTACCCAGATTTATCAAAATTTGAGGTTTATACAAAAGCGAATAGATAATATGTTTTACAGTAGAGGTGAGTTAGAAAAAATGGGTTTTAAATCGTTAGGTGAAAACGTTTTAATATCAGATAAAGCGTCAATTTATAATGCTAAAAACATTGAGATTGGTTCGAATGTTAGAATAGATGATTTTTGTATTTTAAGTGCTGGTGAAGGTGGTATTAAATTAGGTAACTATATACATATCGCATGTTATGCGCATTTAATTGGTTCTGGGGCAATAGTTTGTGAAGATCACACACAGATATCAGGTAAAGTCTCAATTTATTCGTCATCTGATGATTTTTCGGGTAATTACTTGGTTGGGCCAACAGTCCCAAAAGAATATACGAATGTAAGGCACCAGACGGTACATTTAAAAAAATATGTTGTTTTGGGTTGTAATGTCGTTGTTTTACCTGGGGTAACGATCGAAGAGGGTACCGCAATTGGTGCCTTAAGTTTGGTTAGTAAAAACCTACCTGCTTATGGTATATATGGTGGTAATCCACTTAAATTAATTAAAAATAGGGAGAATAAAATGTTAGATTATGGTTTATAATAATGTTGGTATAAAAGGTGTTGGTTCCCACTTACCAAGTAAGGTTGTAACTAATTATGATCTTGAGAAAAGTGTTGACACAACGCATAGCTGGATTAAAGATAAACTTGGTATTGATGAGAGGAGAGTTGCTGAAGAATCCCCATCTGAAATGGGTTATAAAGCAGCGTTAAAGGCGCTTGAATCAGCTAATATGGGAATTGATGATATTGACTTAATTATTGTTGCAACATCTAGCCCAGAGAAAATATCACCATCAACAGCATGTATTATACATAATAAATTTAACATCGATAGAGATATACCAGCTTTTGATATAAACGCTGTTTGCTCTGGCTTTGTTTACGCAATTAACCTTATGATACCACTTATAAGTCATAAAGTACATAAAAACGTTTTAATTATCGCAACAGAAGCTTACTCAAAACATACAGATTGGACTAATCAACACTCCGTATTTTTTGGTGACGGAGCTGGTGCGATTGTTTTAGGTTATGATGAAGAAGGGTGGATGTCATTTGAAAGTAGTGCTAATGGTAAAGATACAGGTATGACTGGTTTTAATATGCCACTTGATTCACCATTTGTGATGAGGGGTAAAGAGGTTTGGGAACAAGCGATTAAGGTGCTACCAACCTCAATAAAAAGCGTACTTGAGAAATCAAATATTAAAGCTGAGGAAGTAGATATGCTCATACCACATCAACCAAGTATTAATATATTAAAAATAGTTGCTAACGAAGTTGGTTTGCCCATGGACAAGGTTAAAACTGTTATGAACAAATATGCGAATATAGCTGGGGCATCAGTACCAATAGCATTGGATGACGCTATTATGAATAAACAGATTAATAAAGGTGATATCATCGTATTTACAGCGATTGGTTCAGGTTGGGCCTGGGGTTCGACTATAATGAAATGGGTTAAGTAATATGAAAGAGATTTATCTAATATTGTCACACACACCTTCATTTGAGAAACAACAAATGCTTAGACAATTGGTATATAGTATTAATAAGCATGGTAAACAAATAATGGTTGTTTCGCATACACAAATACCTAAAGATATTGAGGATATGTGTTATTACACGATATTTGATAAAGATAATAAATTGGTGTACGATACCGATGCACAATTTTGGTCTTATAGTAGAATAAATAATAAGAAGTTTGAATTTATAAACTTAAAATCGGCTATCACGATACTACCAGTATATAAATTATTGGTTGGGGCGATGTCTTATTTAAAGACGCTTAACTATGATATTGTACATTTATTAGAGTATGATTGTGAGATAAACGATTTCACCTATTTTAACAATGTGTCTAAAACAATTATGGCAGGTGAATATGATTTAGTTGGTTTTAAACCAGAAAGGGATCACGAACATAAACATTTATTATTACCTATTAGTTTTAATGTAAAAAAATTCTCATTCAATCAATTTACATATGATGAAAATTTTTTATTATCCGAATATAAAAGAAGATATCACACTAAATTATTTCCCATAACAGAAGGGTTGGTTTATGATATTTTATGGTCAAAGGTTAACGTAAAGGTTGAAAATAGTGATGAGGTAAAATCAACAATGAAAATTAACCAAAACTATACTTTAGGGTTAACTGATAAATATTGTATACATACGGTTGATGGCGTTTTACACATTACACATGATAATTTAAGTAACCCACAACCAAACCTTATCGATGTACTAATTTACTGTAAAGACGGTGGTAACAAGACAAAATCATTTATAGCACCATACTACAAATGTCTATGGGTTAATTTGGAAGTTAATTATGAAAATGCTTTGTATATTAAGATATTTGTAAACGGTTCAATTTTTAGGGAATTGGATTTAAGAAAACCAAATGATAGGTTTTACATAGATTCGGCTAGAATAGTTGAGATATAATTTGGTTTTGTAGTTTTTATTTACTACTTTTATCCAAAATATTAAAATATGACTTTATTTGACTTCGATGATGTGCTATTGATGCCCAATGCGGTAACAAGAATTAACTCCAGATCGGAAATATACCCATTTGATAACAAAGGTGGGTTGCCGTTATTTACAGCACCTATGGATACTGTTGTTAACACACATAATGCTCACTTTTTTAAAGAAGAGTGTATTAACGTAATTTTACCAAGAACAGCTGTTACTAACCTACACCCTAAGACGAGTTTTAGTGAGTGGGTTTCATACGGACTTAATCAATTTGAAGAGGTGTTTATTAAAAACAATCAACCAAAAGATTTAAAACATTATATTCTTTTGGATGTTGCAAATGGACACATGCCAGCTGTACACGAATTAACTAAAAAATCTAAAGAAAAATACGGTGATTCGTTGGTTTTAATGGTTGGTAATGTTGCTAATCCAGAAACATACGCTTTGTTATCTGACGCTGGTGCCGATTATGTTAGAATTGGGATTGGGAACGGTGGTGGTTGTTTAACAACCGTACACACAGGGGTTGGGTACCCAATGGCATCTTTGATAGTTGAAACATATAAAGTTTCCTGTACGCTACAAAAAGCGGCTTATATCGTAGCAGACGGTGGTTTCAAGAAGTATTCCGATGTGATTAAAGCGTTGGCTTTAGGTGCTGACTATGTAATGCTTGGTTCGATCTTTAATAAAGCCCTGGAAAGTGCTGGTGAGACAGTTGATGAGGATGGTGAAAAGATTAACCAATATAATTTAAAAGCGAAGGAATTTTTTAAAGCTGGTGGTAAACTCCACAAGAAATTTAGAGGTATGTCAACAAAAGAAGTACAAGCGAGTTGGGGTAAGAAAGATGTTAAAACATCCGAAGGTGTTGTAAGGGTGCATGCTGTTGAATATACTATAGATGGTTGGGTTGATAACTTTAAACATTATCTAACATCAGCTATGAGTTACACTGATGCGAAAGACCTGAGTGAGTTTATCGGACGTGCCAAGTATAATCTAATAACTGAAGCATCGTTTAAACGATTTAATAAGTAAAGAAAAAGCCCCTTAATCGGGGCTTTTTTTATTTCTGTAAATTCTTCGGTCCTAAATATTCGTAAGGGAATTCTGAGTTTATAAATGTTCTACCCCCAGCTCTAATTTGGAAAACTCTTTGAACAATCAATGATCTGTAGTCAACGAATGTTGACGTACCTGAAACTGGTTTTAAATATTTTTGAATCTCTTCTTTTGAAACCACTTCGTAATTACCAGCATCGTTCATTAAAGCGTAATTACTATTTTGATCAGTTCTAAAATCATCTAAAACAATTGGGAAATATAAACCACTTTTACCAGATAAAAGCATGTTGTAACCCTCAACATCTTTGTAACCAGAATTTCTTGCACCAACTTCGTAATCATCACCAGTCTTCTCGTTTTTAATTTCAACCGCTCTACTGTAAGATTTGTCGAATTGGAATTTGAAAACAGTGTTTTTAAATAATTTACCAGCCATTGGGTTTAATTCTTTCTCACCGTTGTCGTTAATATAAAATTTATTAACAGATACTGGTGCTGTGTAAAAAATATAACCGAAAGAACCTCTTTTTGGCATATTTTCCAAGAAATCTAAGATGCTACCACCTTTAATGTTTCTGATTTGATCATCAGGTGACATATCAGGCTCTTTTGGTGTTTCATCATCATTACCCTCACCCTCACCATCATCAGGCATTTCATCACCTGTTGGCTCATTGTCTTCTGGGTTATTGTCTTCCAAGAATCTATAAGGTAATTTACCTTCATTAACTAAATTCTTTATTTGATCTAAGGTTAATTTAATTTTCATGTTTAAACAATTTTACTATATTATAAATACTTTGTATTTTTAATAAATACCTTTATTGTAGGAGTTTTTTTGATTTTAAATTAGCTGTGTTCCAGATACATCCAGATGCCACGTCCCAGCCCTGGTACCATCTATGTTCATACCTAGCCTCATATAGGTAAGGTGCTATTTCAATACCATCATAACTTTCAGCGACTCTAGACCAGTTAATATCAAAATTGTCTCTAAACTTAAATTGAGGTGGTGCTGAATAAGCCTTTTCAAATGCAACTAATTCTTCGTAGTTAGTTATCTTAAGAACATTTAAACCATCTAAACTTATCTCAAACGGATATACACGGTTACCAACTGTATAAAATGATTGGAAATCACGAGTTGTAAAATCCAACCAACCAAACCCAACGCAATACCAAAGACCATCTGGTTTTGGCCCATAAGCTCTTTGTGGTGTGTTTATTTTTTTTAATTCACTATCATGTGTTAAATGTAATCTGGTGTTATCATTTACACCAACACTAATCAATTCTTGTTTAAGTTCAGCTAAGTCAGTTCTAATGTCAAAGGTGTAATCATTATATTGACCATCTTCATTATCCTCATCTTCATTCTCATTGACATTATTTTCTTTTTTCCATTTAGCGAGTTTTTCAAGTTCATACTTACCCTCAAGTTTGTCGTAACCACATGTATGGCATAGGTAAGGATCTTTGTCCTCACTATCAATCGTCCAACCATGATCACATTTTGGGCATGATATTGAAATGTTGGTTTTTTCTTCATTAATAACAGACATAATCTGTCTCATTCTTTTTATTTCCTGGATTAAATTCATTTATGAAGTATTTATCCATAAATATAACCTATTTTAATAAAAAAATTAGGTTTTTTTTCTAAAACGCTTGTTTATTCAACTTTTAGCACTTACTTTTGTAACAGATTTCAATGCCGAGGTGGTGAAATGGTAGACACGAGGGACTTAAAATCCCTTGGACATTACGTCCGTGCGGGTTCGAGTCCCGCTCTCGGTACCAGAACATGGGGATGACTGGAATTGATTGATAGATACGTTCTTTAATTTGATGCATGCAGTGTTAGTATTGGAAACACTTTAATAACCTATATACAGTTTTAAATGGCGAGAGCTTTATCGATGCTGACGGAAACATCACGTTTAACGGTCAGTCTGTTGAGTTTGCAGATCTAGAATTAGTCTAAGCGAAAGCTTGGCTGACAACAGTCACCCAAAACTGCAAAACGGTATTCGCTACCGTAACAGCGAGCGGAAGATTAGTTCTCAGTAAACCGAACCGTAAAAATAAGGGAATTGTGAAGTTTGTCAGTTTAGCAAAACTGAATAAGCATGTGAACGAGGGTTAATTAATGGCTAGACAAGACAGGGGTTCGAATCCCCTCATCTCCACTAACGGGCGGTATTATTTTATATCGCCCTAATTTTTTGAATATGAAAGTTTTAAGGCCAGAGGTGCAAGCGTGTTTAAAATCAAACCAACCAGGACAACATGGTGTGTTTGATTTAATGGATGATATGTTTTTATCATTTTACAATCTTACTGACAACGAATTTGATTTTATGTTAGAACACGTAACTGAAGAAGAAGAACAAATTATTGTTCAGGCAATTGACAGTGAGTCCTTCAGTCTTAAAAGAAAATCTTTAGAAATTAGGAATAAGTACTTAAAATTGTTTAATGGAACAGATGGAATTAATAACTACCTACATTTGTAAGAAGGGTGATATAGGTGTACACGACAATATGTTCGGTGGTACACTAGTGAGTTTAATTGATGACGCTTCAGCCGCATACGCTGCGCAGATTTGTGATACACCAATGGTTGTTACCATCAAGATTGATGAATTAATCTTTAAGAAAGCCGTTAAAGTTAACGCATTACTTAAGATCTATGGTAAAGTTATTGAGTTTGGTAATACATCGGTGTCTTTATATATCGAAGTTAGGAAACACAATGTTCGTACAGGTGACCAGGAAATTGTTACACACACAAACATTAAATTCGTTAGGATTGATGAAGATGGTACACCAATCCCTATTAGCCCACATGTTAAAGAAAGATACAAAGAACGTATAACTAAATACGGTAGAGGGCTTGTATCAAAGAAAACCATTGAAAAAGATAAGGAAAAACTTGCTTAATTAAAATTTTTTACTTATATTTATAAAAGAATACGGAGAGTTGGCAGAGCGGTCGAATGCGGCAGTCTTGAAAACTGTTTTAGTGAAAGCTAACGGGGGTTCGAATCCCTCACTCTCCGCCACATTATAACTAGGGTCGAGCCAGATTTTGCCACGGTTATAAGATAGGTGAGGAAGGATCAGAGCTGGCCGTGACTACTCCCCACCGAATTTGGTCCTATAGCTCATTCGGTTAGAGCAACTGACTCATAATCAGTAGGTGCTTGGTTCGATCCCAAGTGGGACCACATCGGAAGGTTGGCAGAGAGGCCGAATGCGGCAGTTTGCTAAACTGTTGATCTCCGAAAAGGGATCCACTGGTTCGAATCCAGTACCTTCCGCAAGAAAAAGGGGTTCTTTGAGATAATACATTAAAAAAAATTTTTAAACATGGAAACAATTTATTTCAGTTTAGGAATTGTTACTGCTTTGGTTGCAATTTTACTTGTGATCGGGGTTGTGATGGTTGCTAGATTAACGAAAAAACAATCAAACCAAGAAGATACAATAAACCATATCGAAAGATATAATCAAGAAGGTAGAAATGACCTTGTTCGTGATTTAGATGAAATCCGAAGAGAAATTCACAAACAATTTGATGAGGTACATCGAACAATTCATGAAAGATCTACCGACCTATCAAGAGAGCTCGAAAGGGTTGACCAAGAAGCTCACCGACATGTTGACGAACTGAATCGATACGTTGATTCAAGATTCGACAAAATGCTAACTAAAATAAACAACAATACTAATGAGTCAAAAGACTTGTTAACGGACTAATAAAATAAAGTCAAAGAACCCCCTTTTTCTATATTAATGTATTAAAAGCAGATACTTATATGTATGAGTAATCAGAATAGAAAAATAAATATTGAGCTTAACAGATCTTTTTTAAATTGGTGTCTTAAGAATAATTTAAGCGTAAAAGAAAATGCTGAAATATTTTTCGTTAACGAAAGGTTTCTGATTAGACCAGAATATATCATCAATGGGAGAGTGTTTGTTGATATATTAAAAAGCGGTGATTACAACGAGGCTAACGTTAATAATTATAAAAATTTTGCCCAGGGTTTTGGAACTTTAATCTTAATCAAGGAAGAACATATTTGGTTATTAAGTAACATAACAAAGAGTGATCTTGAGGAGACCTACAAATTCTCATTCTAATGGGACAAATATACGCCACCTTTATAAAGGTGGATGACAATGTAATAAGGTATTTGGATATTAAAAAGTATGAGCATGCAACAATGCTCATGAATTTTTATAACTTTCACATACTTATAACCTTAACAAAAAAACAAAATCATTTAATGTCATCACTTGATAACTCATTTTTTAATGAGTTATCTTTGTTTAAAAAGAAGTTATTCTTCGTCTTCCAATATAATACTGAAGAACTTACCCCTATGTATGTTGTGTATAGTTGCGATAGCAATAAAACGGGTATTGTCACTAAGAAAAAGATAATGAAATTATTCAATCAGGCTGGTGTTAATATCAAAGAAGTTATTAAAAAGGGTAAGAGCGAAAAAGACAATACCACAAAATTTATTTTTGATTATTAAAATCTTTTTCTTATTTTTGTAACAATGGCAAAAAATATCAAGGTTAATATAATTTCACCAACCTTTTTTAGTAAAATGGTAAATGAATACTTGTCATTTAATAACAATTTTTTATTTAAAAAATCACTATATTATTTAACGGCACAAGATTTAAATGGGGATCAACCACAAGCCGAAAAACGTATTTTTACGGTATCTCAATTGGGTGTGTTGTCCGCTTTGAACAAAAGTATTTTTGCCAAAGATCGTTTTGATAAAGATTTATTAAATTTCTTATCAAAATTTAGAAATCGGTTGTCGTTTGTTTTGATACCGAGATATTACTTAAATGAAGAAAAACTTTATCTTGTTAGGATTGTAATAACTGAAACATCACCAGAAGAACGTGGCGAGATTGATGAGTTTATCGCAACAAACTTAAAAAGATACTCAAAGTTCACCAGACAAACCACCAATTATGAAAAACGTATTGATGATGAAAAAATCATTGATATTGACCACATGGACATGGTTTCAAAAAAACCAGATAAGATAAAATATAAAGATTTGGTTCTTACATTTGGTTATTAAAAACTAATTTATTAATTTTGTAACATGAATATATATTTTAACACACTAAGTAGTGGTGATAAGCTAAAAGCTTTATATTTGTTAAGTAGTATCGGTAGTTTTTACGCTGAACCTATTAATGATGGGGTTATAGGTAAAGACTTACTTTACAATGATTACATGTTTCATTTTGAGGGTAATGAAGATCGTACAGTGATTATTCTAAAAGACTCAGAAAGTTATATAACCGATGCAATCACGGGGTGGCTACAAAATCACTCAGAACCTTCTTTTATTACAAATAATGGGGACAGTTTTAGATTATTGGCTGAAATCGCTAAAATAGATATGGCTGATTATCATACAGTTGTGGTTGGAACAGACAGTGAAGAGCTACCTGTTATTGAGAAAACAAAAAAATTAAAGGAAACCTATAAGTCATAAGGTTAAAATTCTTTACTCTTTACAATATTACAGTATAATTATAAATATGATACAGATAGAAAACAAAGAACATTTAGAGCAGATTCTTAGTGAGAATAGTGCGGTAGTTATGGATTTTTATGCCGATTGGTGTGGGCCATGCAAACAATTAATGCCTATCCTAGAGCAGGTTAGTCAAGAGCAAAAAGACGTTGTTTTTTGCAAAATTAATGTTGATCAAAACGAGGAACTCTCAAGAGCCTACGGAGTTAGATCAATACCAACATTAAAATATGTTAAAAATAACGAGATTGTTAAAACAACATTAGGTGTACAACCCGTTAAGATAATTACGGAATCCCTTGATGAAATCATGTAGTTATGTTAAAAAAATCGTATAAGAAAAAATTTAAATCAAATATTGATGTAAAGGATAATAATTCCAGGAACATCGTATTAAGTTCAGACATTACCGCATCAAGCGTTGCAGATATAATTGAATCAATTCTTGACATCAACACTCTTGATGATGAGTTTGAGGAAGATTTACAGGATTATGAAAGGGAACCGATTAAGTTAGTTGTTAATAGTTTTGGTGGTTCGGTTTATGATGGTTTCGCTTTGATTGCTGCGATTGAACACTCAAAAACACCAATCCATGGGTATTGCTACGGTTCCGCAATGTCCATGGGTTTTATTATTTACATCTCAACTCACGTTAGATTTGCCCATAAAACAGCAACATTGATGTATCATGAGATATCAGATGTATTTTGGGGTAATATTACTGGGGCAAAACAAAATCTTAAAGAATGTGAAAGACTTCAAAAGGTATATGACGACTACGTTTTAAGTAGAACTAAAATACCTGTTAATAAAATGGAAGATTACAAAGATCGAAAAGAAGATTGGTATATGTCAGCCCAAGAAGCCGCAAAATACAAAATCATTCATAAGATTATTTAACATTTAAATGTTACTTGCACTCTAGCACTTGGATCAGCTGAAAATGCCACACCATCTGTTTGATTGTAATAGAATCTATTTGGTACAAAAGTCGAAATAGGGTTTTGTAGTAAACTGTCAGAAAATAATTGCGTCATCATATCAAAACCTGTTGAGGTATCGTAGTAACCAATCATTGCCAAACCTTGAGGTCCTGTTGAACAAACTTCCATAGGATCCTGTGATTGGTAAAAACCATAGTAAGTAAATTCTGTACTAGTTGGTGCCACTTGGTATGTGGCGTAAGAGTTAGGTGTCCAGGCACCCAAACCATCCCAATACGCATATGAATTTTCAGCAGATGTACCATACCAACCAGCTGGTGCATAGTTAGCAGCTTGCGTACCCTCAACCCCCTGTTCCGATTCCTCAGTGCTACCACCTGGTGACCAAAGAGGTGTTAAAAAGAAAGTAGCTGGATCCCCAGGGTCATAGGTACACCAAACCTCAGCCTCAAAAACGTTAATATTATCAACTCCGTTAGGAAACATACTACCTGGATCTTGACCAAAATAAGCTTTTACAGGACCAAGACCAGTACTATTAATTCTAATCCTCGGACTATAACCCAAATTATCTATATTACAAAAAGTTGCTAATCGCCACTCACTTGCTAATTTATTAGTTGCGGGTAAAACGTTTGGATAGGTACCAGTATTATACGGTGCCACGTCCAATAGATGGTTAAAACCGATACCAGCACCATTAGCGGATATAGAATAAAAACACCATGTACCGCTATAACCAGCTAAAGTTAAAAAACCATGAAAATGGTACAGTTTGTTGGTGCTACCACCAAGAACAAAAGCGCTAGGGTTGTGACCAGCTATGGCTGTTACTGTTCTGCCAGCTAATGTGGTTAAAGATAGAGAAGCGCTTTGGCTAAAAAGTGCTGTTGGCGGGGTAAAGGTTGTGGCAATAGAATTAGCCCCAGTGTAGTAGTTACCATATTTCCTACCAAATGAATCAATTGTTGTAACAAAATAATCAACGTATGTCCAAGAAGCGTTTTGGTTAGCTCTTTTACACCAAGGCCCACGCCAAGCGCTTAAGGTATAATCATAAACCTGGAATGCGACATATGTGTCATTTGATGCGTTTGGGTTACCACTAAGAAGTGGTTGAAATATTGATAAAATTCTTAATTTTGGTGGCCTATTAAGACTCTTAAAGAAATTTGATCCAGTATATTCATAACCCACTTGAAAAGTTTGGTTAGCTTGCGCTGTACCGTATCTAGTACTAGCGTCATATACAACTTTTGCTGTAAAACTGTTTAAAGTACCAATACTAGTTATTTTTCTTCCTAAATTTGCCATTATTTAATTTTTTATTGGAATCTAACCTCGGGTGCACTACCAGATCCATTTGTATACCCTAACCCCCCATTATCATAAACATATATACCGTTACCAGTTATCGTATCTATGTAAGTACCCTCAAAATAAACGTCAAATGAACCGCCTGTCATACCACCAACATTCACAACAAACTGTAAAGTCTCCCAGTGAGCACCTTCAGCTTGAGCTGATCCGTTTGGTAGAGTACTTAATGTAGTATCTAGTGTCATTGAGCTAGGTGGGGTGCCGTTTGAACCGTTCATCGGATTAAAATCAACCGTTATAAACCCAACATTATTAACGTTTACCGCTACAATTGTATAATCAACCCAACCTAATATGTTGTAAAAATAACTTAATCTGTGTGGTGAAGCGGTACCAGGAGTACCATAACAATATGCAAACCCATTTGGTTGGGTACCAGGATTAAAATCATCCACAGCGTAATGTTGTAATGATTGGTTTGGAGAATTTGAAGTCCATCCTTGGATAATCGACTTATCCAAATCGCTCATTTTAATCGTTCCCGCAGTAGGTGTTCTTGTTGATCCCATTTTATCGAGTTATTTTACTATAAATATCTTAATAATATAAAATATTTTGTTGTTAACAAACTTTATACTATCTTTGCAACATGAAAACATATAAAAAACTTACGGAGATTAAAATTGCAATGACCAACCAAAATAAAATGGTTGAAAATTATATCAAAACTACTAATAAAGCTGTTAAAGTAAACAAAAAAAAGATTAAGTCTTAAAACTTAATCATGTAATCTTGGTATTTTTTACCTTTGGTTGGGGCTGTGTTGGGAAAATAATACTTCTCAACAGTTTTATTATTAACTATAATTGTTTTAACAAAACCATCTGGAATTGTTGCACCTGTTGGTAATTTTTTCGAACCACTTGTAAAACTTAATTCTATTTTAACTGTAACAGCGTTACCACCCTTTGCAAGCTCTCTTTCATGTAATTCAAGGAATCTCCAAACACCACGGTTTAGATTTTCTTGTTGTAAAGCGCAATTTAAGTAACTAAAAGTCTTAAATAGCATAGCTTTATCACAGTTAAAGTCAGCTGCTGGGGCTAAATGACCTTTATCATACTCATTGTTGGCGTAGTCAAGATCATCTGAGGTTTTTATACTATCATTGGTATAAAAATCCATACCTTCTCTGGATGCGGTGCCTGTTGGACATAAAACTTTATATGTTATCCATAGTGGTTGTTGATAAACTTCTGAATATACACCAGTAAAAAGTTCATTTTTAAAAGCCACTTGAGTCCTTTGCGCAAAAACTTGTTGCGTGATTAGTAATAATCCGAAGAATATTAACAATAAAATTTTTTTCATATTTCGTTCTATTTAAGATAAATAGAAGTTTCTCGGTAAAAAAATTTGTTTATTCCCAAACTTTTATTATATTTGTAACAATATGGACAACGAAAATAGAATTTGGGGTGGTGTCTACGCCAATACTTACACAACAAGACTTTTATTTGTTTTGTTGGAAGGTGCTCACGATGAGATATATATCGATGAGACAACCTGTAAGTTAATAAAAAAACGTGGAGAAGATATAGAGATTCTATTGGAGTTTACTGGTATTGAGTGTAGTAAACATAAATTAATCGGTGATTTACATGACATATATGATAATCCTGATAAAATTACTGGCCATATTGACAGATTTGTTAAGTATGAAGAAAGTTGGACCGAACCCAGGGATAAAACGGGTTGGGAAAGATTTGATTTTATTGATGACTCAGGTAGACCCTTTCAGTTTATGAATCAGAATCATAAATGGATTAAAGAGTCAGGGCATAGCTATCCAAATTATAACATGCCAAAGGATGCTGCTGAGTTATACCCGTTATTAAACCCAATTGACTCTTTAAAGACTTTAATGAGGAAATTTAATGTAGACTTTCAACAAAAAAATTATGTCATACTCGAAACAGGACTCACAGAACAGTAAATGTGATTTATACAGTAGGATACTGTCGGTATTAATTGCATTGCATATTACAATATCATTAACCGTAATTGGTATAAAATATTTTAATAATAAAAATCAAATAAAACACCCACACAAAACTGAAAATGCAAAACTTAAATAGTCTCATTTTTGAAGAAGTAAAATCAACATTAACAGAAACCAAACCAGAAGAGTTTGACATCAACCATTACATTAATAAGTTAGAGGAAATTAAAAAAAAGTACAAAAAACCTATTACTTGGCAATATGATGAATATGACAATTGGTACAACGGATAAAATTAAATTATAAAATATATTATGGCTAAATTATTAGGGACAATTTTAGGTTTTTTGTTTATATTAGCATTGTATGCTGTAATCACAGCATTACCGATTATGTTACTATGGAATTATTGTTTAATACCAGCAATCCCTGGTATTAAGGCGATTACATTTTTACAAGCATTTGGATTGAAGATATTATTCAGTCTTTTGATACATGTTAGTAGTAATAAGATAGAAAAAGAGAAATAAACGTTATGTTATATACTGAATCAGATTTAGATTTAAGGCGTGCACCTGTTACAAAGGTGTTGCTATCCGTAGACGATTACAACCAGTTGATTGTCGAGAAGAACCCACGTGAAGAAAACACATTTAAAATATTGTGCTTTGATGGGTTAACAAGAACCACTTGTGAGTTAGCCGATTTTGTAAACGGAAAATACACCGTTTATAATGACAATTTATTTAACGAGTATTACGTTAAAGCGATGAAGCGTGATAAAAAATTAGTTAAAGAATTAAACGCCTTCATTAAGGCTGATTACACAATGGATCACTTAAAACAATTTAACATTAAATTTAAATGTTTTAGGAGAAGAGTTAACATCAGTGTAACTAAATTTATTAGAAAAACAAAAAGAGTGATATGGGAATAGAAAACTCAAAGCAAATTAATTTTGATTTTGATGATGAGATTGAGGCTAAATCTAATTGGTTTAAAAATTTATTAAACGACATTTACGATAAGGTTTATTGGAAAACAATTGGCTGGAGAATAAAAGAGTTCAGGTCATCCGTTAATAAACTTATCAGATGGTTCCCAATTATCTGGAAAGATCGTGACTGGGATGACCATTACATCTGGGAGCTTATGAAGAATAAACTAAGATGGCAAGCTAAATACATCGGTGATCGTGATTTTCATACCAGAGCGGCCATGGATGCCAAACGTATGAGATTATGCGCCAATCTGATGGATAAGGTCCAGGATGAGTTCTATTCTAGTGAGTACATGGATTATCATGAAACAAAATGGGACTTCTTAGATATCCCAGATAAACCAGGGTACAAGGAGTTGGATATGCAAACCACATCCGAGCATTTTGATGATTACTTCAAAAAATATCCATTGGTTTACAAGAAAGTGTTAGCCAATAAAGAGTTACAAATTTTCGGTGTTGAAGCTAGGGAAGGTGAAACCGAGGTTGATGCTAAGCAAAGAATTGCGATGAACATTGGTAGATATAACCATGAAAGAGCTAGAAAGCTTTTATTTAGAATAATGGAAGAAAATATTGAAGGCTGGTGGGATTAAGTTTTAAAAAAGGTGAGGAAATCACCTTTAACTTTTTGGGTGCTTTATATGAGGGGGTTGTTATTGACCCAGTGGTACAGGATAACACAATAAAAGTTAATTACAATGGGACAACGCATCGTGTTGGGTTAACAGAAAAAGATAACAAATATTGCTTTTTACATGACAAAAAATCACGATGATATATTAAAAGATCTGGTTGAAAATACCAGTGACTATTTTGGCGAAATGAAAAGATTCGCTGAGGAGTACGGTAAGTACTTTAATGAACCACCTAAGAACGTCTTAGAAATTGGATCAAGAGATGGGTACCACGCTGACTATCTTAAAAAATACTTTAACATACCTGATAATAAAGTTTTTATTGTTGATGCACACCCTTATTGTGCCAACCTTATTAGAATAGATCACCCAAATTACAGGGTTATCGAGGCAGCGGTTGCACCAGAAAGAGGTATATTGAAATTCAATGCAATCCAGAATTTAGATCTTGGTGGTCTTGGTATGAGTTCTTTATTACCAAAGACAGCTGGCCCAGTTTTCGGTGAAACATGGGTTAATGTGATTGCGATTACAGGTGAAGACCTTGTTAATTTAATTGATGAACCAGAAATTGATTTACTTAAATTGGATGTAGAAGGTTTAACATATGAGGTTCTTGAAAGTTTTTCATTAAATCTTAGAAAGGTTAAATTTATACACACTGAGGGTGAATACGTTGAAATCTGGAAAGGGCAGAAACTTTACCAAGACCTATGTGATTTATTAACCAGATATGGTTTTAAAGAAGCTTATAAGGTTGAAATGTTAAAGGAGCAGTGCGATACTGTTTGGTACAGGGTATAAAAATTACCCAAAATAAAGGTTTTTTAGTAAAAACCAGATATTTATAAGTATCTAAATACGCTTTTTAAATTATGGAAAAAAATATGTTAAATGAGGTTAATACCATTAGAGAGAAAATGGGATTACAACCATTAAATGAAGTAGAATTATTAGAACTTCAAATCTCAAAACTTGACCCTGAAAATCTAGATGAGGGTTTATGGGAAAAAATCAAGGGTATGTTACCTAATACAGTTTATAAAAAGGGTGGTGTTGCTTTGGCTAAACTTAAGATGAAAAACCCTGAAAAGGGTGTGCTTAAAACTATTGCTAAAGCCTTTAACCCAAATAACTGGGAATTAGAAACAAGATGGGGTCTTGACAAGGCTAATGCACAAAAAATTCAAACCATTTTAAAAAAAGAAAACAATGGTATTATCAGGGATTTGGATAAACAAATAAAAGAAATAGCACCAGATTTCCCCAATACAACGGATCAATTACTTTTCGTTCAAATTGTATCACAGATAGGTTCTGTCTACGATACCATAGTTGCAAGAGCTAAATTAGATCCAAACGATAAAGATTTCATGACTGATGTTCAGGCAAATGACTTAATTAATGATTTAAAAATATATGTTAACAGATTTTTAGATTATGATTTAAGCGCTAAATTTTCGGTGTTCAATGAAGAGGAAGAAGGTGCTGATAGTGATGTTATTAAAGAAGATACAACCGATTTAAATGATAATGATGCTTTAGAATCAATAGATGAAGGTATTGCTAGCTCATTAGGTCGTGCTGTTGGTAAATTTCAAGCTAATAGACAAGCGGGTAAAAATAGACAAGCTGATATTGATTATGAAAAAACAATGTTAGCCGCAAAAGGTGCCCAAACTAAAAAGGATATCGCACAAGGTAAATTACAAGCTTACGATTCAACAAGAATGAATACGCTTAAGTCCTGGAATTTACCTGTTTTAATGGGTTTTAGTGGTCTTGGTTGGCTTATCAAAGGTATTTTAACACCCGATGAAGTTGTTAAGGGTACAAAAGAAGTACTTGAAAAAACCATTGAGAATAAAATAGATACAGCAATTACTAGTGTAAAACCAGGTGATGGTTGGACACAAACTGTAAACGCAGCTCAAAGTAAAGTTGTGTTAACACCAAAATCAACAGGTAAAGATGTAGCTGAAGCGCTTAAAGCTATTGGTGGGGGTAATCTTCAAACAGGTATTGATGCTACAACAGGTACGGGTCCTACAGATCTCTGTAATCATGCAGAATCAAAAGGAATTATCACCCAAGTTACGAACCCAAATTCAGAGTTTTATAATAAACCACTTGAACAAACATTTGGTTCTAAAACTAATTGGGCAGGTACTGGTAGGTTACCAGGTGATTTAATGACAATTAAAAGGAATGGTCAAATAGTTAGTATTATTGTTAATGCAGTTACGGCATGGAAATTAAAAACTGTTGCAACAACAGCAACTGTTGCTGGCGCTAATAAAAAAGCTTTAATGTTTATGGGTAAAGCGGGGATTATTGGCGCTGTTGCCCTAGCTTTACTTAGATACAAAGGTAGGAGATCGTCAAGGGCACAAATATTAAACGACTTAATGCAACGTTTAAGACCAGTTGCCATGAGTAATGAGAACCCAATCGATCCAGATCCAGATCCAAATCCAAACCCGAATCCAGATCCAAATCCAAACCCAGATCCAAAGAAACAAAAACAAGGTAGTGACCTTGTGTTATATAACAAACTTAAAAACTATTTTAAGGATCTTTATAATTTCAGATCACAAGTTAACAAAGATACTTACGGAAAAGGTGGTACCAGTAATGCTGATAAAGTTTATAGCGGTGCTGGTGAAGTTCCAAGTAACTTACAAGTAACACCTAAAGACGCTGATGATCTATTGAAATTGATGGAAAGCCTTCAATCAGTATCTGAAGAAACATTGGATGATATCGGTTTAAGTTCAAATCAATTGAAATTACTTAAAACAAATATTGAAAAATTAAAACAACTTATGGAGATGGTTAAAGGTTTCAATAGCCAAGACCCTAAGTTAAATGCTATGATCCAAAGCGCTAACCAAAATCCAGTGGTTAGTACTAAAGATTTAACAATTGATAATTTATTACAATCAGACGCTAAGAGTTTAAAAATATTTGTTAGTGATTTTAATAAAGCTTTATATTCCGTTAAATTCAAAAACGGTAATAGCATTGTAGACCAATTAGGTAAAATACAAATTAATAAACTTAAAGAAAGAGCTGAAAGAGTTCAATCCAAAGGTGCTATGAATAAGGTTTATAATGATAGACGTACATTCTTAGCTAATTTACCAAGTTACATCACAACGTTGTACTCAATCTTCTCTTACTTAATTGATCAAATGAGTAAAAACCCAGAAGGTAATAAAGCCGCACAAGCTGATTACTTAACTGGACAAAAGGGTGGTAAAGAAAGCCCAGGTTTAACCTCAACAGGTAAAGCTGAAATGAACAAAGGCTTGAACACTGGAAATAGTGGTGGCACATTTGGTGGTTTTAGAGCGGCTGGTCAAAACTTGGAAGAAGGTTCAGTTCTTACCAAAGCTGAAATGATCGCTATAATGATTGAAGAAGCTAGGGTTGCTGCACCAGAAGAAGGTGGTGAAGAAAACGCTGGGCAAGAACAGATTAATCAAAACGGAAGACACTTTAAGATAATGAAATCATTAGCCGTGGTTGCACCTACATATGCAAGAACAATCGCTAAAGCTTATAATGATATGTATCCAGATGACCAAAAGATTAGTTCGATTAAGTTAGGAAACTATTTAACTGTTACTTTAAATGCGATAGCGTTTATACCAGAAAGTAGAATGAAAACCTATATCAAACAAGGTGGTGGGGACATGGCTGCATATATTGCAACTTTAAATAGAATTGATGAAGCGAATGCTGCTAATTCAGACGCTATTAAACAAAGTGCTAACTATAAATTAATGATGTCTTTATCTAGCGTAATTCCAGCTTTCCAAAGTAAAATTACCATGAGGTACAACCAACAAAATCCTATGGATAGACTTAGTGCACCAAAATTAGTTGGGTTTTTACAAGCAGTATTAATGGGTGCCGCAATGATGCCTAAAAATAAGATGGTTCAATATATTAGAGAAAGCGGTGGTGATATCGCTATGTACTCAAAAGCTCTTGCTAATATAACAGCACTTGAGCCAGGTGAAGAAATAGCAGGTGGGAACTTCCCTGTTGACACATTCAAACCAGACAATGTTGAGGGTTATGATTTAAGTGGCCAAAAAGATTCATTCAGAATTGGTTTATCTAAAAAAGCGGCTGAAGTTATCAGTAGACAAACAGATACTAAGTTGGATGAAAAGAACATGTTATCGGTTATGAAAATTTTAATTGATACATTAAACAAAAAATATCTGAGACCAGATAAACAAATACCAATGACTGGCCAACAACCAGCATAAGAGAAAGCCCCAGAGATGGGGCTTTTTTATTTTTAAACAATTTTTCTAAAAAAATTTGCTTGTTAAGTCTTTTTTGTTTACTTTTGTTGAACAAATAAAAATACTATGCCAGAATTTTACGTAGAAGACATCGACATTGACCCAAGTGAATTTGTCAGTGCATGCTCAAAAAGAGAGATTGGAGAATTAATCGATGCATTAGCTGAAGATGGTTACATCGTCAACCCAATTAACAGTGTCCCAACAGAGGATAAAAATCTTTTAGATGAAGAATGGGATGAGGTTATAGGTAAATTAGCTGGTAGAGGTAGATTAAGGTTAACAAACGAAGAAGAAGAAATTATCAGAAAAATAGCAAATAGGTTATGAACTTAGAAACATTAAACAAGTATCACGAGGATGGGTTGTTGTATAAACAAACACACCCAACTCTTCCATTGACAATTTGGAACTACACCGAAAAGGTGCAGTACGAAATGTTATGGGATGAGGTTACTATTGCATGCCGTGGACTTGTCACTGATGATTCTGGTGCTGTGATTGCTAAACCATTCCCAAAATTCTTTAACTATGAAGAAGTTATTGATAAGGATATCATTCCATGGGATAGCGAGTATGTTTATGTCCAAGAAAAAATGGACGGCTCTTTGGGTATTTTATTTAACTATAATGGTGAATGGTTATTAGCAACAAGGGGTTCATTTACATCTGACCAATCTGTTAAAGGTTTGGAAATTCTTAAATCAAAATACGATTTAAAACGTTTTATCCCTAATGTTACTTACCTATGTGAGATCATCTATCCTGAGAACAGGATTGTTGTTGACTATGGTGAAGATATGATAACATTTCTTGGTGCAACAACACCTGAGGGTGAGTTGAATTGGGCGACAGCAAAATCTATGTTTAGAGCTTCTGGTATAGACTATGAGGATGTTGTTTGGACTTCGATAGATCCATTAACTGAAGATTTATTTAAAAGATACCAAAATTTAAATGAATCTGGTAAAGAGGGGTTTGTTATTAGATTCTACCCATCTGGTTATCGTGTTAAGATCAAGTTTGAGGAGTATGTTAGATTACACAAAATCATGACAAACTTTTCGACAAGAAACATCTGGGAAACATTATCCAACGGTGAAGATTTAATGGCTTCATTGGTTGACGTACCAGATGAATTTCATGCAAAGATTAAAATCTATGTAGATGAGTTAACTTCTCAGTTTAAAACCCTTGAAAAGGAGTACACTTGGATTTTTAATACAATAGTGAAAGGTTTGGGAACCCACAATGTACCAAAAGAAAAGTATAGAGCAACCTTTGCTCAATATGCTTTGCAATACAAGCACCCGTCTATTTTGTTTACAATGTTAGACAAAAGAGATTGCAGTAAAATAATTTGGGACTTAATTTATCCAGAATACAGAAAAATATGAGCATGCTAGATTTAATAATTGAACAGAATCCAGAGGATGAGTTCTTAAAAGCTGATGGATTAGATGAGGCTATCATAGGTTATGATGACCAAACTGGTAGACTTATCTACTCCATGAGTAAAATTATCGATATACTTATCATTAATGATGAGATGACTGAAGAAGATGCTTTAGAGCATTACTACTACAATATCCATGGCGGGTATGTGGGAGAAAAGACACCAATTTGGTGTAATGATTATTTTTAATTATATTTGCAAAATGAAACTACAAGTAGGAAGGAACCAAAAGGTATGGTTCACATCGGATACACATTACGGACACAGCAATATTTGCCGTGCAACATCTAATTGGCCAGATGAGGGTAAGACCAGAGATTTTGAATCTTTGGATAAGATGAACGCTGCAATTGTGAATGCGATCAACAACAATGTTGGCCCAGACGATATCCTATTTCACTTAGGTGACTGGTCGTTTGGTGGGTTTGAAAGAATCGCTGAACTTCGACACAGAATTATGTGTCAAAACATCCACTTGGTGCTTGGTAATCATGATCACCACATCGATCGAAATAAAGAGGATATACAGGGCTTATTCGCTTCTGTGAGTAAATACCATTACCTGACGCTTAAAGTCGATAAGGGTGGCTCCCATGACGTTCATAGAATGGTATTGTGCCATTTTCCTATTGCGTCTTGGCATGACCTTAACCAAGGTGTTATCCACTTGCACGGACACGTTCACTTGCCAGCCCATTTGAAATTCGGCCCAGGTAAGATGATGGACGTTGGAATGGATGGTTCAAACGGGATGGAGCCATACGAATTAAAAGACATCCTGAAGTTAATGGAAAAAAGAGAAAAAAGATCAATGATCGCATACGACCATCATGAGTAAAGAATTAATATTAGTAAGAGGAATACCAGGATCTGGTAAGAGCACAACTGCCAAACTATTGGGGGCAGGTGGGTCTGGCTACGCACATTTTGAAGCCGACATGTACTTCATGGAAGACGGGGTTTATAAATTTGACCCAGCTAAAATAAAGGATGCACATAAGTGGTGTCAAAATAGTGTTGAGCGAGCAATGTTAGTGAACTACACTGCTGGCCATAACAGCACAATCATAGTATCAAACACATTCACACAGGAGTGGGAGATGGAACCGTACTATGCTTTAGCAAAACAATGGAACTATAAAGTATTCAGTATCATTGTTGAGAACAGACATGGTGGTGTTAATGAACATGGTGTACCAGAGGATAAACTACAAGCGATGAAGGATCGTTTCGAGGTTAAATTATAAGATGAAACAAGTTATTCATAACATAGGTTATAAGGGTGTTGGCTCAGGTATATTAAACACATTCCCGATGGTTTGGGATTGTGATTTTCCTACCTTTGCTAAGAAGATAAGACAAAAGGGTAATATAAAACAATTGTTTAAGTGGGCAAAAGAAAGTCACGTCCCACCATCAACACTTGTTTTGTTTATTACTATTTGGCATGAAGACCGTTATTGGGAATACCCAATCAGAATGATTAATGTTAGAGAATACAGAAAACATTGGGAATTAAAATATAAAAAAGAATGGAAAGAAAGTTAGCAAGCATACAAGTAATAGCCGATATCAGACCTATTGAAGGCGCTGATGCTATTGAAGTTGCACGTATCAACAACTGGGATGTTGTTGTTGCAAAGAATGTTGGTCACAAAGTTGGTGACTATGTAGTTTACTGTGAGATCGACTCGTTTTTACCCGTTAGGGAAGAGTTTGAGTTCTTACGTAAGAGTTCATTTAAGAGAATGGGTGACCAAGAAGGTTTCCGTCTTAAAACAATCAGACTTCGTGGGCAAGTTTCACAAGGTTTGATCTTACCTATAAGTATCTTTGGGGACTTTGGTTGGACAGCTTATGAGGGTCTTGATGTTACTGAGAGATTGGGTATCGTTAAATATGAACCACCTATTCCAGCTGAACTTGCTGGTAAGGTTCGTGGTAACTTCCCAGGTTTCTTACGCAAGACAGATGAGGAGCGTGTACAGAACTTGACCAAAGACTACGCAAAATGGGTTGAGGAAGGTTTGGATTTCTATGTAACCGAAAAACTTGATGGTAGCTCCGCAACATTCTATTTGAATGGTGATGTCTTTGGTGTTTGTTCTAGAAACTTAGACCTTGAGGAGACTGAAGGTAATACTTTCTGGAAGGTGGCTCGTGAGTTAAAACTTGAAGAAAAGTTACGTGAGAATGGACGGAACTTGGCCATACAAGGTGAGTTAATCGGAGAAGGTATTCAGGGTAACCCATATAAGATTAAGGGCCATACCGTTAGATTCTTCAACGCCTTTGATATCGATTCTCAAACTTACTATGGTTTACCAATGTTCTTAGCTTTATTTGAACATCAGTTTAAATTGGAGATTGTTCCGATGTTAACTAACTTGACAATGAAGTTACCACAAACAATCGATGAGTGTTTGGCGTTTGCTGATGGTAAGTCAGTACTTAACGACAGATTTGATCGAGAAGGTGTTGTGTTCAGAACCATGGACAGAACTGTAAGCTTCAAAGCTATTTCAAATAAATTCTTATTAAAAAACGAAAAGTAATGATATACGTAAGCATTGACATAGAAACAACAGGTTTGGATAACGAGAATACTCAAACATTATCAATCGGATTGGTTGTTGAGGACACCAATAATTTGAAACCGTTTGACGAGTTACCTAAACTCGAAATCGCAATCATACGTGAACGTATTGAGGGTGAAATCTTTGCTCTTAATATGAACAAAGAACTCATCTCTGATATCCTTAGTTATAAAATAGCTAAGACTCCAGAGGCTAAGGCTGAGATAGTGGAAAAAACTGGTCGTGAATATCTTTATGAAGAAGATGTCACCAGACGAATCTTCCATTTCTTATATGATCACAAAGCTTTGGATGGCGGTCCCGATACTTTTAACCCTCTTTATCAGAATAGAGTGGTTGAGGTGATTAACGGTAAGACTTACCCAGCATTGACATCCAAGATGAAACCGTATTACTTTAACGGTGCTGGTAAGAACTTCGCTAACTTCGATAATAAGTTCTTGGAGAGATTACCAAGATGGAAGCAAGTGTTGAAAGCTAGAGGTAGAACAATCGATCCGTCAATTCTATTTGTTGATTGGAAGAATGATGAGGCTATCCCAGGGCTGTCACTTTGTAAAGAGCGTGCAAAGATGGATCCACACGTTACCCATAACGCAATTGATGATGCTATGGACATCGTTAAATTATTAAGAACACAATACGCATGAAAGTAATCTTTTTGGATATTGATGGGGTTATGAACTCCACCGTTTTTTATAAGGAGAGACATAAGAGACGGTGGAGAAAACCCATAACATGGTGGTATGAGTTAAAATACCGTTTTAGAAAACTATTCGGTATTCAATCTAAAGGTGTTTCACTGGCCGACTATAAACCACCCAAAAAGTCTTTCACGTTCAATTACCAATTTGAGCGATTACAAGAAGAGACTTGCCCACAAAAATGGCAATGGCTTAGTGAATGGTGTAACGAAACAGATACCAAGATTTGCGTTTCTTCGGTGTGGAAACATCACTTTGGTATTGAAGGTTATGTATCTACACCCGAAAGATGGGCAGATGCGTTGACTGAACTCGGTTTCAAAGAAGGCACCTTTGTTGGAATTACAGGTGATCGAAGAGAGTTAAGGGGCCAGGAAATTCAAGAATGGTTGGATAAGCATCCAGAGGTCGTAGACTACGCAATATTAGACGATGATTCTGATATGTTGCCAGAACAATTTGTGAGATTCCACCATTCTGACCCATGGTTTGGTTTAACCCCGAATCACTTGTATAGAATTGATAGACAATTCAAAAAAGAAGAGAATTACGAGAATTTAATATTAAGAAGAAAATAATATGAAAGTTATATTTTTAGACCATGACGGAGTAATCTGTCTATCCTCAGAGTGGGGTAATCGTTTTAAGAAACAAGATAAATGGGGTGGACGTAAATTATCCATGACCACTAGAGAAATGCCAGTTGAATATCGATTTGATAACTTCAATCAAAAGGCTGTCAAGGTTCTCAATGGGATCATTCAAAAGACTGGTGCCGAGATTGTTGTATCATCCGATTGGAAACGATGGGCAAACCTTGAAGAAATGGGTGAGTACTACGAATCCAAAGGGATTATTAAAAAACCAATTGCGTTGACACCAGATTTGGGTCAATGTACATGGTATAATAATTGGATATGGTCACCACAATGGGACTTGGAAATGACTCGTGTTATCGAAATTAAACAATATTTACACGATAACCCCGAAATTACTCATTGGGTTGCTGTTGATGATTTGGACATGGGCAAGAACGGTGAATCCTGGAAAGACTGGGGGTTAGATAACTTTGTACTCACACCAAGTGGTATTGAGGGTATCAAACAATCAGGTATTAAAGAAAAAATTATCGCATTTTTAGAATAAACCGTAAATACTTTATATTTATGTTTATGATACACATTCTGTGTTGATTATAAACATCCTAATATCTGAGTATGGACGATGACAGTAGAAACAAAAACTTGGAGAGCAGCTTTCTTAAAAAAGCTTTCCACAATCTGTTTAATGCTTGCTATGTTTTTCAACCCTTTTGGGTTCGATGCACTGTTCAAGATGACGATGAACTGGACAAATTCTTACTGGATTACGGACGTTATTTTCTATTGTATTGCGGCACTTTTCTTTGGGCTGTATTTCTTGTTCAATAAAAAATCTAAAAAATAGTTTGGTTATTTAAATAAATCTTATTACTTTTGTGTCATGACACAGAAATATAATATCTATTTAGATGATGTACGCACACCCACAGCAAATGAATGGGTTGTCGTTCGTAGTTACGATGAGTTCGTGGCTAAAATAAATGAACTTGGTTTCGATAATATCGAACACATTTCATTGGACCATGATCTTGGTGAGACAGCCATGGCAGAGTATTACAACGGTATTAAAAACTATAAGTTGGATTACAATAACATCAAAGAGAAAACTGGTTTGGATTGCGCCAAATGGTTGATCGATGAGTTCTATAATGTCCACCCAGAATACTTGGATATGGATAGAGGTTCTAAGAAAAGAACAACACCTTATTTCCCTTTTCCACATGTTTATGTTCACTCAGCTAACCCAATTGGGGCCGCTAACATTATGGGTTATATAAACAATTTTTTAAAGAACGAAGCGCAACCACAAGATTGTGTTAGAGTTCAAATTGAACATACTGTTGAACCTAATCAATACGGAATGTAATGGTCGATAATTTCGAACTACTTAAACCTTTTATGACCTTTGAGGATAACTCGAAGTTCTATTTTCTGCAAGTAATAAAACGCAGGAAAGATAACCCAGAACTTACTGGTAACAACAAAGTTATATCTAATTACCAGATATACTCTTTGGAAGATTACCATAAGTACTACCTGTATGCTGTCCGTGAGTGTCAGTTAAACAATGCTAGGGCTTATCTTAGGTTGAATGTTCGGGATGATAAGAAGATTGCATTAGAATGTTTGAGGAGAACCGCTAACCTTATTGCTGATGGTAATCACAAGTCTGTAAAGAATACCTATGATACAATCTGTGGTAAACACCATTCTGATAAGAACAAGAAGTGGATTGTTGACTTTGATGACGAATGGATGGCTGAGAAGGATGACAGGGTTCAAGATATCATCAAAGCTGGCGGTAAGATCTATGCGGAGATACCAACTAAAAGTGGGTGTCACATAATTTCAAGCCCGTTTAATCTAAATAAATTTAAATGGATGATCGACATACATAAAGATAATCCAACAATCTTATATATACCTTAAAAAATAAAGTTATGATTAAAAAAGAACACAAATTAGATACAATAGCATGGTTAATAATAACGGTGGTGTGTGTGTCAGTAATTGCAGCATACATGGTATCTGATAACCTTAGTTTAAAACAAAAGAACTATGAGTTACAAAATAACATTAAAGTACAAGAATGCAGGGTTGATTCATTAGAAGCTGTCAGTGATTCATTAAGGGTTGAAATGGAAACAATATTAGATTATTTTGAGGAGTCAACTAAGTTACGTGAGGATGAGATTAGTTTTCTTGGTCATACTTTAGATGAACATGGTATAAAACCAGATTACTCAAAATTCGCTAGATAATTTGGTTGTTAATTAAAAAGTATTTATCTTTACCCCATGAATATATTCTTATTAGATTACGATGTTAAAAAATGTGCGCAAAGTCATGTTGACAAGCACGTTGTAAAGATGATACTTGAAACAGCGCAATTGTTATGTGGTGTTCATTGGATAACAGATAGTCAATCCGCAGCACCTTACAAGTTATCACATAAGAACCATCCGTGTTCAATCTGGACCCGTGAGTCTTTGTCTAACTACTTGTATTTGTGTGAGTTAGGTCTTGAGTTGTGTTACGAATACACCTATCGATATGGTAAAAGACATAAGTCGCAAGATGTAATTGAGTGGTGTATTGTGAATAAACCAAACATTGAGGACAAAGGGTTCACTGAGCCAGCTAAAGCAATGCCTGACGAATATAAAGTTGATGATGCGGTTGAGTCGTATCGCAACTATTACTGTGGTGCTAAATCTGGTTTTGCCTCTTGGAAGGGTAGAGACGTACCTAAGTGGTATAAAAATCAATTAGAATTAGTATGAAGATCTTAGTATTAGGTGATGGTAAGTTAGCCAGTGAGATTATAAAACAAACTGGTTGGGATTACTTATCAAGAAAAAAAGATGGTTTTGATGTTAGTAATTTTGACAGTTGGTTACACAATATGTTACCTTATGATGTAATTGTAAACTGTATTGCCAACACTAACACATATTCCCAGGATGAAGCATCAATGATGCAAATTAATTACTTGTTTCCAACGTACCTAGTTAATTTCTGTGAAGAAACTGGTAAAAAATTAGTCCACATCTCAACAGATTATGTTTACTCAAACTCAATTGAGAATGCTTCCGAAATGGATGTACCAGTTCCAGATATAAATTGGTATAGCCTAACCAAATTATTAGCGGACTCGCATATTAAAACGTTCGCAAAAAACTATCTTATCTGTAGGCTATCACACAAACCATACCCATTCCCTTATGATAGCGCTTGGTATGATGTTAAGACAAACGCTGATTACACACCAGTTATTTCCGATTTGGTTATACAACTGGTTAATAACCAAGCAGTTGGTGTTTATAATGTTGGGACAGAAACCAAAACAATTTATCATTTGGCTTCTCAATCAAGAAAAGATGTTAAGTTAATATTGTCACCACCACATGTACCTAAAAATGTTACGATGAACCTGTCTAAACTAAATAATTTTTTAAACAATAAATAAGGGGTACTTTTAAACAAAAAGAAGTATTTATAGTAAAACAAAGGATATGAGTAATTTTAAATTTAAAAAATCAGAATTTATGGATTTAAACCTAAATAAAAAATCATTGAATGAAGCTATTGAAGACCTAGATATCAATAACCCAGAAGGTATTGATGCTCCGCCAGTAGATGCTGTCATTGACGAACCGATGGATATGCCAGTAGATCAAACAGCTGGGGGCGCTGGGATGCCAACAATTGAAATGGAACCAAGTATGGGTGGTTCAAACCTTAGAAAATTAAACCCAGAAACAATCGGTGAGTTAACAGCTAGATTAAAAGATGAATATACAGCTCACTACTTCTATGCAAACGCTGCTAATTGGTGTAGAGACGCTAACTATAAGAAAGCAACCGCTTTCTTTGAAGCTGAAGCTTTAACTGAGTTAGAGCACGCTAAAGGTTTGATGGATTATATGACTGATTTTAATATCATACCTACAATCCCTGTAACCGATACAAACCAAAGATTTACAGGTCTTGTTGAGATTATCGAAAAAGCTTATGCCATTGAATTAGATTTGATGGACAAATACAATATGTCGTCTGCTAAATTGTTTGGTACAGATTTAACAACGTTTGACTTTTTACAAGTTTATAGAACTGGTCAAAAAGAATCTGTTGTTGAGTACAACGATTTGTTAAACGCACTTGAATTGGTTGACAAAAACAACAAGTTCGAAGTACTTTATTTCGAACAAACTTATCTATAAAACATTGCGTATCATCAATATTATACCCCGCCCTAAAAAAGCGGGGTTTTTTATTTGGTTTTATTAATTCTTTTTCTTACTTTTGTCACATGAATCCGTTTTTAGAAAGAAAGAATGAGTTAACAGAACTCCATCTTAAAAAAGATAGGATAGCTTCCGATATCAAAAAAATAAAAGATGAGCTCGAGAAAAAGGTTGAGGCGCTTAACTATGCCCACCAGAATATGCTATTGGATACCGAACTTAAGATAAAAAATTTCCCCAAAATATGTGACCATACGGATGAAAATGGTTCCGTTGCTACTGATAAAGAACATAAGATAATAATACCTAATATTATTGGTGATATAACTTTGGTTAAACAAGTTTGTACGTTATGCGGTGGGACAATTTCTGAAGAAAAAATTGAGGTTAAAATATCTAAAGAAGCTGAATCCGAATTTAAAACTTGGTATCAAATAGATGACAATGAAACTTTTATGGATACATTGACATTTGACCCAAATTTCATGAGTAATTTTATGGGTTATATATCAGGTAGTACTATCGGGATGAATTATATAAACAATATGTTAAACAACAATGAGTAATTTTTGGAAGGACGCATATAAAGATAGTTGGGAACAATCAGCTACCAAAGAGAATCTCATCAAAGAAATAATTGAAGCTGAAACAGGTTTAAGGGTTGATATTGTGGGTCTTGGTGCTGGTACAACTGATTACATATCTGGTAGCGCCCAGGATAACAACCATGAAAAAGGTGACGCTGACTTGTATATCGAAAGCAAAGATATACATATTGAGGTTACTGGACCCAATGTACCCATGATGATATTTGATGATCTATGGTTTAGGCCAGACAAACTGAATAACACATACAAAAAAGTTGTTACTGGTGAAGGTAAGTTACATTTGATTGTTCATGTGCAAGATGATAAACAAAATGGGAAGAAGATCATTCGTGGTATCAACCTTAACAAACAATTTTTCATGGATGTTAAGGCAAACCCGTATCCGATTATAACACCAAAGATAAGAGGTAATGTTGAGAAATACATTGAAGTAAACCCAAAGGACAAACACATAATAAAACTTGAACAAATAATAGAACTAATAAAAAATGAACTTTAATATTACCGTAGAGAATAACGTACTTAGGGTTGAGAACCCCCAGCCAATTGAATATAAAGATATTTGGTTTGCAGTAATTGATATGGATTGTAACTTGGTTAAGGATTTAATCTGGGGATCATTCCCACCCAATAGTCACATACTATCAGATTTATCTAAACCAGGGCCAGCTTGTAATGGTTATAGGATTGAAGTTTTTGTTGATGAGGGTAATAAAGAAACACAACAAGTTGTTGAAGTGATTTGGGGTGATGTGGATAAAAAAAATTTCTTTCATAACTCTTCAAGGGAATTAAACTATATGCCGTTTATTGATTTGTTCTATAACGATGAATATGGCGGTAAGATTGTTATCACAGAAGATGATGTTGTTTACGATCTTGGTGCCAATGTGGGTGTATTTACTATGTGGTCTTTAATAGCCAAACAAATATACTCGTTTGAACCAACAAATTATTTAATACCTTATCTTTACGAAACATTTCACACATACCACCCTCGTGTTATGATTTATGATAAAGCAATCACTGGTAAACATGAGATTAAACAGTTTAATATGGGTAGGCACAGTGTGGGTAATAGTTTATACACTGATTTAGGTAACCCAAATTCTGTTGATGTTCAGTGTATTAATATTGAGCAGTTTATTCAAGAGAACGGATTAGAACAACCAACCTTGATGAAGGTTGACATTGAGGGATCGGAATATGAAATGTTTGATACACTAACCAATGACTTTATCAAATCGATTAACACATGGATTGTTGAGTTTCATTACAACTACGAAGATAAAGCTGAACAAATTATACATAGGTTCTTAAATTTGGGTTTCAATGTTGAGATGAAAAAGGGTGATGTGTTAAAAAACTTTGAAGAAAAATGTATGGGAACATTCATTGCTAAAAAATAAAATTATGTTTGTAAATAAGAAAGCTAGGTTTGAATATGAGTTTATCAGGACTGAGGTCGCTGGTATGCAACTCCACGGGTCAGAGGTGAAGTCGATTAAGGATGGTAAGATATCAATGACTGAAGCTTTCTGCGTTTTTGTTGATGATGAGCTTTATGTTAAAAATATTAACATAACTGGTAACGGAACCGCTTACAGCCACGAACCGATCAGGGATCGAAAGTTACTACTCAAGAAGAAAGAACTGGTTAAGTTACAAAAGGATTTAATCAAAGGCCTTACTATCGTTCCTTACAAGATATTCAAGAATGAACGTGGTGTTTTTAAGATGGAAATAGCATTGGCTCGTGGTAAGAAACTGCACGATAAAAGAGCAACAATTAAAGAGCGTGAGATTGGTAGAGAAATCGCAAAAGCACTTGCTTAATTAAAATCATTTTACTATTATTATAACATGAATAATCTGGACAAACAATATCAAGATTTACTTCAATCAATTTTAGATTACGGAGTTGAAAAGAAAGACAGGACGGGTACAGGAACCAAGAGTATATTTGGTTACACCATCCGTCATAATATGAGAGATGGTTTCCCTTTATTGACAACCAAAAAGATGGCCTGGAAAACTATGGTAACTGAACTACTATGGTTCCTACGTGGTGATACAAACATTAAGTTCCTTGTTGATAATAATTGCCATATCTGGGACGGAGACGCTTTCAAAAACTTTATGAATACGAGTGAAGGTGACCCCGATTTAATCTGGAATCAGGAACAATTCATTAACATGATTAAGACCGATGATGAGTTTGCTAAACAATGGGGTGAATTAGGCCCCGTGTATGGTAAGCAATGGAGAAGTTGGGGTGAGGGGTTCAAACGAGTACCAAATGAAAAAGGTGATAAAGTTTATCATGTCACAACAACGGGTATAGACCAAATTGCAAACCTAATCAACGACCTTAAAACAAACCCAGACTCAAGACGATTAATGGTTAATGCTTGGAATGTAGGTGGATTAGACCAAATGGTTCTTCCACCTTGTCATTATGGATTTCAAGTTTATACAAGAGGGTTGAGTTTTGAAGAGAGATATGTAATATTGAAAAGTAGAACAAATGAAGACCCATTGAAGTATTCAAGATTAGATAATGGTGACTATGACCAGCATCCGAAAGAAATGACCACGAAATGGATGAATGAAGAAAATATCCCAACCAGAGCAATCTCTTTAATGTGGAATCAACGTTCAGTAGATACATTCTTAGGTTTACCATTCAATATCGCATCTTATGGTTTGTTACTTGAGATCATCGCCAAAGCTGTTAACATGGTTCCAGATGAATTGATTGGAAACTTAGGTGACACACACCTTTACTTGAACCATATTGAACAAGCTAAAGAACAAATCGGTAGAGAGTTAACTGACGAGGAAAGATATAATATTTGGTTCACAAATAATTACGAAACTGGTATGGAAAGATATTTTGACCCAAATAATTTACCAGACTTTGATGATGGGTATTATACACCAACACCAAAAAGAACAAGAGAACCATACCCACTACCTGTTTTAAAACACATGAAAACGGATGAGTTCTACAAATCTTTAAGTGAGGATCAATCACTATTCCACCATCTAAACCCAGCAGATTTTATGGTTGAAAACTACCAATCACATCCAACAATTAAAGCACCCTTAAGTAACTAATTATGAGAATAGGTATAGATACAGTCATGTCCCAAATATATGTGTTACCATACGTTAAAGTAACACATAGTAGATGGTTAAATGGTAACTACGAATTAATAATCGGTTGGCTTAAATGGGAATTGGTAATAGGAATATGAAAAAAATTAGAATTGAAGGTTATTGTTACAGGACTTGGACTAAAGGTGGGTTCAAGCAAATAGCTTTACTACCATGTCCGTACTTTACGCACAACCCAGAAGGTAATTTTATTGAAACTGGTGTTTCAACAAACCTTTGGGTGATAAGCGTTAACTTCTTGGTGTGGGATTTTGGCATCCGTATTTTTGAAGATCTAGAATATTAATTATGGAAACATTAAAAAGAATATTAACGTTTGTTATGGGTATGATATTCTACCCATTTATAAGCGGATACATAATGCTCGAAAACATCGGGTTTTTTAATAAAATAAAACAATACAATTGGGTGGCGATTGTAACATATACCGTTATAGTTTTTATGGCTCTGATATGGATCAAATATGTTATAGTACCACTTATATTTTTATTCACTGGAGATGTACTTGATTAGATTAATTAGAAGTTTCTTTGTTAAGAAACCAAACAGAAAATTGACTTGGACAGTCAACGATTTTCAATGGGGTGAAAGATGGGCTAAGACGCAGCCACACCCAAAATTTAAAAATAAAACACTATGGGATGCTGTCTACAATAAACGTTCTGAAAGTACAGAAGTTCTCCATGAAATAAACAAAAGACTATGACATTAAGAGAACTAAAGACGTGGTTGGATAACTTACCAGAAGACTTTTTAGATTTTAACGTGGTTAACGGTGAAGTCGGAATGCTTGACGGTCAATACATGTATCGTGTTGATAAACCAGTCACAACATTAACTGTTGATGAAGAAAATAATGAAGTGGTGATATTAAATGATTCACAAGAAACCGAAGATCACATAAGAAATAACTCATGAAACTAATATCCAACAGAGGTAATATTAATGGTGTTAACTCAGAATTAGAAAACACACAAAGATACATCCAAGAAGCAATTAACAAAGGTTATGATGTTAAGTTGGATCTCTGGGTTAAGGATGGGAAGTTACATCTTGGTACCGATGGACCAAAAGATTTATTAGATATTGATTGGTTGGAAAGGAACCGAAGTAGAATATGGATTCATTGCCAGAGTATCGAGGTTATTTCTAAATTTGTTGAGCTGGATTCCAGAGGTGGTAATATACATTTCTTTTGGCATGACGGTAATAAAATATCTTTAACAAATAGAGGTTACATGTGGTGTGAATCTGGTGAGGTTGTGCCTGGTGGTATAGTTTATCAACCAGTTGAGGGTGATAACATCGAAGGTTTTTTTGGTGTTTGCAGTGATTTTATTGAATTATATAAATAAATCCATTTTACTTAATAAACGATATTTATTATTATTATAACATGCTAGGATCTATTTTACTAATCGTATTACTCATATTGGGTAATTTTTATTTTGCTGTCTTAATTAAAGATGGTTACAATGAGATTTATGAAGAAAACTTAAACAAGTTTAAAAAAAGTTTATTACTAATACCACCAGTTGGTATTTTTATTGGTTTATGTTTTTTAATTTATTTTATCATCATCATATTGGCTGATAAAATCAAAAACTATTTTAATTAATGAGCTTATACGAAGCAAGGAAATTCGTTGCCGAGTCCTACGCTGAAAACGATTTGGTTGGTAAACAACTATTAATCGCTTATCTGGTTAGTAAGGGTCACGTGATCAAAGAAGAAACATTTGATGAGGATTATGGTATTGACATCGTAACAGAACACAATGGCCAGCGCTATTTGTTCGAGGTTGAGATGAAAGATAAATATGATTTTACGGATGAGGAATCATTCCCATTTGAAACCGTATCCTTCCTTGGCCGAAAAGAAAAATGGAAGACCAGAAAGTATTTTTATTGCATAATATCAACCAAGACAAAGGCTGCTATATTTTGCGATTCAGACACTATCTTTAACGAAGAGTACAAACAGGTCATTCACATAGAAACATACAACAGACAGGGCTTAGATTCGTTCTACAGGGTACCAAAAGAGCTATGTCAGTTCAG